>MDSP01000045.1_pt1 | contig 27236 bp, 30 predicted proteins | sample 1005811 | NCBI WGS metagenome assembly MDSP01 (sample SAMN05526596, study PRJNA338239) | gut metagenome | isolation source: stomach gut content | host: Naso elegans | place: Saudi Arabia: Red Sea | collected 2011-04
AAAGAACAACAATCATTTCCAAACAACAAACCCAGAATCCAACCCACAGCTCCATCTACTTCATTTCAGGCAAAGCTGATTTAATTTGGCTGTATTATGTCTCAAACTAGTTATTTTGATTTGGCTCAAAGGAAAATAGTCAGCAAAGGTCTGAGGGTCTTTTCTCTGAGTGCAGGACAAATTTACTCACACAAATCAATAATTAAGAGCAAAAGAATTAGAAACATGCTACACTTGAAAAATTAAGCATCCCACATGTTATATTTTATTCACTAATTAAATGCTAGCTGCTGGTGTGAGCTAAAAACATGAAAGGATGGGTTCACAACTTCACAAATTTCAAAGTCTGACTCTAAACAAGAGCACAGCTATATGAGCACTGATTACACAGAAAGACTTGATGGCTTAAGTTAACGGTAATAACAGATATGAACCCAGTCTTGCGCTCACCGTTTCCATTACCAACAGGTTCCGTCGTCTCCCAGTTCATGGATTTCTGCACCGCCTTCTTCCATCGAGCGTACCGCAGCTCGCTCTCTGCAAAGCGTGAAAACAGAAACACCTTCGATGTTACAGCAGCAGCTGCCGGGCACAAACAGCACGCAGCGATCGCAAGTTCATGTGCCTGTTTTTGAAATGGGCATAAACGTAAATCCAGTAGAAATTGCCAAAGCTGGTATGGAATATGCAAAAGCTAACAATCATGACGTTGTTATGATTGATACAGCAGGTAGACTTCACATAGATGAAACTCTTATGGACGAACTAAAGTTTATAAAACAAGCAGTGAAGCCACAAGAGATACTACTTGTAGTTGATGCTATGACAGGGCAAGATGCTGTAAATGTTGCTGAAACATTCAATGAAGCACTTGGAATTGATGGAGTTGTAATGACAAAACTCGATGGTGATAACCGTGGGGGAGCTGCTCTATCAGTAAAAGCTGTAACAAATAAGCCTATCAAATATATAGGGGTTGGGGAAAAAGTTGCTGACTTAGAACCGTTTCACCCTGAAAGAATGGCATCTCGTATTTTAGGTATGGGGGACGTTCTTACGTTAATTGAGAGAGCACAGCAAAACATTGATGAAGAAAAAGCACGTGAACTTGAAGCTAAAATGCGCAAAGCAGAATTTAATTTTAACGACTTTTTGGAACAGATGCAACAAGTTAAAAGTATGGGTCCTATTGGGGACTTACTTAGTATGATACCAGGAATGAACCAAGCAAAACTTGGGGATATAGAAGTTGATGATGGTCAGCTTGCGAGAATTGAAGCTATAATTTTGTCTATGACAAAAGAAGAACGCATGAACCCGAGTATAATTAATCTTTCAAGAAAGAAAAGAATTGCAAAAGGTTGTGGCTGTGATATAGCTGAAGTAAATCGTTTGATGAAGCAATTCGACCAAATGAAAGCTATGATGAAACAGTTCTCTGGTATGATGAAAGGCAAAAAGGGTAAAATGAAATTACCGTTTATGTAAAATATACAGAAAAAATTATGAGGTGAAAAAAATGGCAGTAAAAATTCGTTTAAAAAGAATGGGTGCAAAAAAAGCTCCTTTTTACAGAATAGTAGTAGCAGATTCACGTTCTCCAAGAGATGGACGTTTCATTGAAGAAGTGGGATATTTCAACCCATGTTCTGAGCCAAACGAGCTTAGCGTAAACAAAGAAGCTGTTGAAAAATGGTTATCAAATGGTGCTCAACCAACTGATACTGTTAGAGCTTTAATCAAAAAATCAGGTATCGAAGTTAAATAATTTAACTTTAGATGATAAGTAGGTTGGGGATTAGTCCTAACCTGCTTTTTTTATAAAATAAAAAGAGGTGACTTATGGCAGAAATGTTTACAGTAGGAAAAATAGTTAACACGCATGGCATCAAAGGGGAACTTAGAGTTTTACCTACAACTGATGATAACAATCGTTTCAAAAAGCTAAAAACAGTTTATGTAGAATTGTATAAACAAACTGAGCTAAAACAATATGAAATTGAAGCAAGTAGGCTACACAAAAATTTTGTATTAATCAAGCTAGTTGGTATTGATGATATAAACGATGCTGAATTTTTGAAAAATGCAACGCTTAAAATAGATAGAAAAGATAGTTTACCACTAGAAGAAGATGAATATTATATCAGTGATTTATATGGAATAGATGTAAAAACTGAAGATGGCAGACATTTGGGAATAATACAAGACATATTGTTTAGTGCAGCAAACGATGTATACGTAGTCAAAAACGACGAAAGAGAACTGCTAATTCCTGCGATAAAACAATGTATATTAAAAGTAGATATACCAAACAAATGTATGACGGTTAATCTGCTTGAAGGGCTTGAAGACTAATGAAAATAACAATTATGACTCTATTTCCTGAGATGATAGAACAAGGGATTTCGCATAGTATTATAGGCAGAGCGATAGATAATGAGCTTGTACAAATTGAGGCAATAGATATTAGAGATTATTCGGGCAACAAACATAGAAAAGTTGATGATTATCCTTATGGTGGAGGGGCTGGTATGTTGATGATGGCGGCCCCTGTTAAGTCGTGCTACAATGCTATTTGCGAAAGTTCTCCAAATGCAAAACGACGAGTTATTTATATGACGCCACAAGGTAAAACTTGGAATCAGCAAATGGCGATAGACTTTTCTAGGGAAGAAGAAATAGTGCTACTTTGTGGGCATTATGAAGGGATAGACCAACGTGTTATTGATGATATTGTGACAGATGAAGTCTCGATAGGAGATTATGTTTTGACTGGTGGAGAGCTTGCGGCATTAGTGGTAATTGATAGTGTGGCTCGTTTGATACCAGGGGTGCTTGGAAAAGAGGAGTCGTTTATGCAAGAAAGCTTTGGTGATGGACTTCTTGAACACCCACATTACACACGTCCAGCTGTGTTTGAAGGACAAGCAGTGCCAGATGTGTTGTTATCTGGGCACCATAAATATATTGATGATTTTAGGCGTCAAAAGTCACTAGAAAACACTTTTTATAAACGTCCAGATTTACTTGAGAAAGCAGAATTGTCACCAAACGATTTAGCATATATTAAAAATCTTGAATTAAAATCCAACTCTTGATAAATAATAACTTGTATAATTAACGTGAAAGGATTGTATAAGTTATGAAAAAATTGTTGATATCCCCAAAAGAATTTGCGTTGATGTTTGTAGGAACGTTAATAGTTGCACTAACTATAAATGGAATAACAGCCCCAGCGGGTATAGTTACTGGAGGGGTATCTGGGTTAGGTATAATTATAGAGGAAGTGTCCCCATCAATTATAGGGTTTGAAATACCTATATCTCTAACAACATTTATAATAAATATACCATTATTTATTTGGGGGATAGTAGATAAAGGTTTTGAATTTGTAAAAAAATCTATTTATACAGTAGTAACTCTAACTATTTTATTAGAGTTGACATCGCTACTGCCAAACTTTTTTTCGCTGTATGATGATTTGCTTGTGTCGTCATTAACTATAGGAGTAGGAATGGGAGTGGGAATAGGCTTGATTTTGAAGTCAGGAGCAACTTCAGGGGGTTCTGATATGTTGGCATGCATTGTTGCACCAAAATTGCCACAGTTTCCAATAGCAACGCTTGTAATGATGATTGATGCAATGATTGTACTAATAGGAATATTTGTATTTGGGGCTATAAAAGCTGTGTATGCAGCGATAGCGATTTATGTAACATCAAGAATTTTATCAATTGTGCTTGAGGGGGTTAACTATGCTAAAGCAACGTTTATTATATCTCCTCACACTGAACAAATAGCAACAGAAATAATGGAAAAATTGCCTAGAGGGACAACAGGAATACAGTCAAGAGGTATGTATTCAGGAAAACAGCAAGAGATGTTGTTTACGGTAGTATCACAAAAACAAGTACCGCAGTTACGAGAAATTGTATATACGATTGACCCAAAAGCTTTTGTAACATTTACTGATGTCCGTGAAGTTTTGGGTCTTGGATTTAATAGAGGGAAATAAGCTTACAAAAATAGTTGATATTTTGGCACGGCACAGACTCCGCAAGTGTCAGGTCCCGTATATATTCCAATTGTAACGCCTATTTGCAAAAATTCTTCAAGAATTGGTGCATCTATAGATTGATCAAATAAATTTTTAATATGTTCTGCGTCAAATTCAGCGTCTGCATGTGCAATAGCATAATTGTAGTCGCTTTCTTTATTTTCAACGAAATTACAAAGTAAACTTATAATTTTTGTGGCTGCCTTTTTTTTGCCACGAACTTTGCTACTTGGGTGCAACTCCCCGTCTTGCAAATAAATTACAGGCTTTATGTTTAGCATAGAACCAAGTAGAGCTGCGGCTTTTCCGATACGACCACCTTTTTCTAAATAATCAAGAGTATCTACATAAAAGAAAATACGTGAACCTTGTTTAATATCTTCAGTAATGCGAATTATTTCTGATAGTTCAAGCTCAGCTTCTATCATTTTGGCAATTTCAACAACTATCATTCCTTGGCAACCTGTTGCTGACCTAGAGTCTATAACTTCAATTTGTGCATCTGGAAAATCTTCTAATATAATGTCTTTAGCTGTTTTGGCAGCATTGTATGAACCACTAAAAACGCTAGATAAACATACACATATTATACTTTTTTTTGCAGCTACAATACTTAAAAATTTTTCATAATAATCATTAATAGATGGTAGTGATGTTTTAGGGAATATATTTTCTGATCGCAGTTGGCGATATAATTCATCAATTGTAATATCAATATTTTCTTTATAATAAGTTTGTGTGTCAAACGATATATAAAAAGGGACTAAATGTATATCATATTTATTTATTAATGTGTTAGATAAATCGCATGAACTATCGCTCATAAGTATGATTTTTGACATAATTGGTATTCCTTTCCTTTTTTAGTATCATTAAAATCTAGTATATCACATTTATGTTACATCTACAACATAAGGTATGTGGATAGGCTTATATAGCATATACATTATAGAGGCGTATAGGCGTAAGGAGGCGTATTATGTTAGCATCAAATTTAGAAGTATACGTAGTTGAGGTGTATAAAGCCGCGCAAAATGGAGAAGAAATAACTTGTAGTGATTTAGCTAAGCGATTAGGCCTTCCAATTAGAACAGCTATTCAAAGCGTACAACGTATACATTATCAAAAATATTTAAACTACACAACATATCAACCTATCAAAATTACCCCTAAAGGTGAAAAACTGGCAAAGTATATTATTTCTAAAGATTCACTTTTAGATAGCTTTTTGGATATTTTGCAAATAGAACAAAATAGTGAATTAGAGAAAGAAACAATGTCTCAATGTCTAACCCATGATATGTTAGAGCGAATTGAACAGTTTGTATTGTTTGTAAATCAGCACCCAGAAATTATAAATAGATACAAATTATATTTGGAGCATCAACAGAAAAATAGAATTTTGGAACCTGTTCCTGTCGAAGATAGGTAAATTTATTGGGGACATATGTAGAGTGTCCCCAAAATTAGAATAACTAAACAAATTTTCAAAATTTATCTATATTAATAGTTGGCACTTGTGGTATAATATAAAATTAATAACGATAAACGAGGTACAATATGGCAGGAGAAAATATTTTTAGGGGTGCAATGGTGCTTGCAGTTGCATCTTTTACAACAAAAATTCTAGGAATGCTTTACAAAATACCAATTACAAATATTATTGGTGACCAAGGAAATGCTATTTATGCAAGTGCATACAACATATATGTGTTGTTAATTACGTTTTCTGCTATCGGTATGCCTAGCGCAATATCAAAGTTGGTTTCAGAAAGACGAGCAGTCGGTGCACATAAAGAGGCACACAAAGTGTATAGAGTTGCCTTAGGATATGCAGTTGTATTATCCATTATATTGGCGTCTATACTGTGGTTTGGAGCAGAATCAATTGCATTAACTATGCAAAATGAAAATTTGGTCATGCCACTACGAGCACTTGCTCCAACGGCGGTCATTGTTACGATAATGGCTGTTACAAGAGGATATTTGCAAGGGACAGGCAATATGGTTCCAACTGCTATTTCGCAAGTTACGGAACAGGCGTTTAATGCACTTTTTAGTGTTATATTGGCATATGTTTTTGTATCAAATGGAATTGTGGCTGCCGCAACAGGAAGTACGATAGGTACAGGGGTTGGGGCGATTAGTGGGTTAATTATTTTGATGGTAATCTACTTTAGAAAGAAAAGTGGTCTCAAAATCCAAAAAAGTTCTGATTCTATTTATAAAGATGAAAAGATAACTACAATTTTATATGCTATATTATGGACAGTAGTGCCAATAGTATTAAGTACGTCGGTATTTGCGATTATAACAAATATAGATACACTAATGTTAAACGTATATTTGCCAGAGGCGATTGAAACTTTAGTTGAAACGGACAAGTTTCACATGATACATGTAACAGGAGCGGAGGATATGACAACTCCACAAATAGTGGATAGTCTTACTGGTCAGTATTTAGGAAAATATTTGACGCTTATAAATGTGCCTGTTGCACTTATATTAACAATAGCTATGGCAGCAACTCCAGCAATTTCGGCAGATATGGCACAAAGAAATTATGCAAATGTGCGAAATAAAATCCGAATGATTTTAAAAGTTGGAGCGTTGTTTGCGGTGCCTGCAACTGTGGGACTTACTATATTTGCCGAACCTATAATGAAGCTTTTATATTCAAATGCAAGTGATGGATATAGGCTGTTAATGTACGGAAGTGTGTCAATATTGTTTATAGCACTGGCACAGCTAACGACAGGCGTTTTGCAAGGTATGGGAAAGCAGTTTATACCAACACAAAATGCATTTATCGCATGTATTTTAAAAGTAGCTATAAACTTTTTATTTTTAAAAGTACCAGAACTTAATGTTTATTCAGTTGTGCACAGTACGACGATTTGTTATATTTTATATTCTATTTTAAATGTAACATATATATATAAGCATGTAGAATTAACGTTAAATTGGAAAAGTATAGCAATATTGCCGGCTATTTCAGCAATTTTAATGGGGGTAGTGGCAAGACTTATGTACACTTTATTGGTATTATTAACAAAAAGTTCGGCGATTTCATTGTTTATTTCTATATGTTGTGCTGTAATAGTATATTTTATAATCGGAGTTTATATAGGAGCTATTACTAAAAAAGACTTAGATAACATTCCAGGAGGCAACAAACTAGTAAAAGTAGTTAGATTTATAAAATAATATTGATTTTTATGTGTATACTTCTCAAAAACTGGCAATAATTTTAGTATATTAATTAGAGGAGATGACATGATGGTACGTAAAAAACAATATTTATTTTTAGCAAGCGTAGCTATAATTGTATTTTTTGGAACTTTTATTGGTGTATATTTACTGTCAAATATGATATGGTTTGTTCCTAATATAGATAACGTAGCAACAGTTGAGGAATCAACTGAAACAGCTGAAGATAATCAGTCAAAATCAGAAACAAAAGATGCGTTTTATATATTGCCCTCAACAGAAGTTATGATGGTGTTAAGAGATCAAGAAGGTAATATAGTAGACACAGAATCGATTGATCCATACACTATTATGGGACGAACAGAGCAAGAACTACTGAATATTTTCCCCGACTATTCAGTAGTTGCTTTTGACGAGCAACAAGTTATATTAGAGGGGAGTGTATTTATAGAACCGCAACAAGTTTTATACTATTTAGGAGTAAAAGACGATAATATAGGAATTGTATTAGATGATAATGAGTTTTTGGAGATAGGGCTTGAGGCTAAAGAGTTTTCAAGTTATGTAAATACTTTTTTAACAAAAGAACTAATACCAGTAACGGTTGAAGAAAAAGCATCGTTACAAGAGAATCCTTATTATATTGAAATGATATTACAAAATATATTAGGAAATTAGGAGGATTTTGATGGCGAACATAGTTGTTATAGGGGCGGGAGCATCAGGACTTGTGTCAGCAATAATATTAACAAGGAATGGTCATAAAGTTACTATAATTGAAAAACAAGATAGAGTGGGTAAAAAAATACTTGCAACAGGAAATGGAAGATGTAATATTACAAATGTTTCGCTTAATCCTAAAAATTTCCATTCAAACTATACAGGGGACGTTTTTTTTCCTGTAAAAACATTTGACTACAATAAAACTATTGATTTTTTTGGACAACTTGGTATAATACCATTAGTAGAAAACAATAAAGTTTATCCATTATCTGAACAAGCTACAAGCGTACTAGATGCATTAAGGCTAGAGATTGAATACTTAAAAGTTAACGTAATACTGGGTACATCTATAATAAATATAAAAATTATTGATGATAAGTTTATACTTAAATCAGAAGATATGTCAACATATAATGCAGATAAAATAGTAGTAGCAACAGGTGGACTAGCAGGAGTTAAAGAAGATTATAGTATGTATAATATAATGAAAAGTTTAGGGCACACTATTCAACCATTATGTCCAACTTTAGTGCATGTTATATCAACTTCCTCTTATCCAAAATCTATGCAGGGAATAAGAATAAAAGCTAATGCTAGTATTTATGTATCAAATGAACTTAAAAGAGTTGAATATGGAGAAATTTTATTTACAGAAGATGGATTATCAGGACCGCCTATTTTTCAACTAAGTAGAGTTGCATCGTTAGCTTATCTAAATAAACAAAAATGTTTTATTACGTTAGATTTGTTTAGGGACTGGGCAATAAATGACATAGTAGACACAATTTACATGCGAATTGGGCTGAGAGAAAATATTACGGTTGAGCAGTTGTTTATTGGTTGGATAAATAAAAAATAGCATAGCAATAATTAAAGCATCAGGAATTAATAAGGTAACAGAAATAGCACAAAATTTAGAATATGACCAAATTAGAAATATTGCAACAACTTTAAAAAGCTTTAAATTTGAAATTGAAGGAACACGACCTTTCAAATTTGCACAATCTACAATTGGTGGTATAAGTCTTGAAGAAATAAATATATGTACTATGGAGTCTAACATAATTAGAAATATGTATATTGTAGGTGAAGTTTTAGATGTTGATGGTGACTGTGGTGGTTACAACTTACAATGGGCATGGTCTAGTGCAATGTTGATGGCACATAGCGTTGGAGGAAACGAATGATAAGAGTACAAAATATACAATTAAGTTTAGGCGAAGATAAAAGCAACTTAAAACGTAAAATAGCAAAAAAATTAGGCGTATACGAGAAAGAAATTTTAGAGTTTAAAATAGCAAAAGAAGCGATTGATGCCAGAAAAAAAGATAATATAAAGTTTGTTTATACGATAGATTTAAACACAGCTAAAAATGACTTTTTAGTAAAGATAGGAAAAGCGACTGCAACGCCTAACATCAAATATGAGTACGTTAAAACTGGAGAAGAAAAATTAGAGCATAGACCAATTGTAGTGGGTAGTGGTCCATGTGGTATTTTTTGTGCGTTAATATTGGCACAAATGGGATACAAGCCTATTGTATTAGAACGTGGAAAACAAGTAGATGAGAGAATTAAAGATGTAGAAGCTTTTTGGGATAATGGCACGTTTAATAAAAACTCAAATGTACAGTTTGGCGAAGGTGGAGCAGGTACATTTTCAGACGGGAAACTTACTACGCAAATTAAAAATCCTAAATGCGGAAAAGTTTTAGATGAATTTGTTATAGCAGGAGCTAATGAAGATATTTTATATAAAAATAAGCCACATATAGGAACAGACATTATTAGAGATGTAGCAAAAAATATGCGTCAGACGATAGAAAACTTAGGTGGAACTTTTTTGTTTAACTCATGTATGACAGATATGAAGATTGTAAATTCTAAGCTAGAAGCAGTTCAGATAAATAATGATAAATGGGTGGATACTAACATTTGTATATTAGCAATTGGACATAGTGCAAGAGATACATTTGAGTTGCTTCATAAACTAGATGTAGGTATGGAGCAAAAGCCATTTGCAATGGGATTACGAATAGAACATTTACAAAAGTGGATTAATCAAGCTCAATATGGAGAATTAAATGAAAATTTAGAACCAGCAGATTATAAGCTTGTACATCATGCAGAAAATGGAAGAACAGTATACAGTTTTTGTATGTGCCCAGGAGGGTATGTTGTAGCTTCGGCATCTGAAGATGAAATGGTTGTAACAAATGGAATGAGCTATAATGATAGAGCTGCAGAAAATGGAAATAGTGCAATATTAGTTAATACAAAGACGTCGGATTTCCCAAATGAAAGTCCGCTAGCAGGAGTAAAATTACAACAACAATTAGAAAAACTTGCTTATAAATTGGGTGGGGAAAATTATTTTGCACCAATCCAAACAGTAGGAGATTTTTTGGAAGGAAAACAAACTACAAAAATTGGAGAAGTTAAGCCGTCATATATTCCAGGGATTACGTTTGTAAATATTAGAGAAGAATTGCCAACTGAGATGGGTGAAGCAATTGCCGAGGCATTAGTAGCATTTGGTAAGAAAATCAAACATTTTGACCACAAAGATGCTATACTGACAGGATTTGAAACTAGAAGTTCTTCGCCAGTAAGAATAACTAGAAACAAACAATATGAAAGCAATATTGAAGGAGTATATCCAGCTGGTGAAGGGGCAGGATATGCAGGAGGTATAACATCAGCAGCAGTAGATGGGATACAAATTGCAGAAGCTATTGCAAGTAAATATAGTCCATTTTAATTAGAGGTGAAAATATGATAAATGATATAGCTAGAACGCTAATTACTGAAGAACAACTTAGCGTAAAAATAAAGCAACTTGGAGAAAAAATAACAACTGATTATACAGACAAAGATTTGCTAGTTATAGGTATACTAAAAGGTTCTAGTTTATTTATGAGTGACTTGATTAGAAAAATAAAGTTACCTATTACTATAGACTTTATGATAGTTTCAAGCTATGGAGATTCAACTGAAACAAGTGGGATAGTAAAAATATTAAAAGACTTAGATAAAAATGTGGAGGGGAAACACATTCTTATAGTTGAAGATATTATTGATACTGGTCTAACACTAAAATATTTGCAGGAGCTGCTACAAAGTCGAAATCCAGCAAGTGTCAAAGTATGTACTTTGTTAGATAAACCATCAAAACGTAAACAGAACATAAAGCCAGATTATGTTGGATTTGAAGTTCCAGACGAATTCGTTGTAGGGTATGGTGTAGACTATGCGGAGAAATATAGAAATTTACCTTTTATAGGCGTATTAAAATCAAGCGTCTATAAAGTATAATTTTTTGTCCTTTGTGGGATATTATAATCAATGAGATTATGAGGAGGACAAAATGGATAAAAATGAAATATCTTTTATCGAAAAGATAGGCCAAAAGATACCAGATCCGGCTGTTATTTTTATGATATTATATATCATAACACTGGTGGTATCAGTAATTTTAGGAGGAACTGAATTTAGTACATTAGGGCGTGACGGTGATACGGTTACATATTATATTAACAATATGTTATCAACCGAAAATATCGTATGGATATTTGATAATGCTCTGCTAGCGAACTGGTTAGCATATGGAGGTGGTGTACTAGGGGTAATCTTAATAGTTATGTTTGGTGTTGGGATTGCCGAAGATTCAGGACTTCTTACAACTTTGATTAAAAAGGTTGGTATGAAAGTATCTGATAAATATTTACCAGTACTACTAGTTTTTATAGGTATTATGAGTAATATTGCATCAGATGCGGGATACGTTATACTAATTCCTTTAGCAGGATTATTGTATGCAGGGCTTAGAAAAAATCCGCTCATAGGTATGGCTGCAGCTTTTGCAGGGGTATCAGCAGGTTTTAGTGCAAACCTCATACCAGCTACATCAGCAGATATTATTATAGGTAAAAATACTGCTCTTTTTGCTGAAAGTCAAAACATACCTTTTGTATCAGCTACAGGACAAGTATTAAACTATGCTACTATGCACTATTATTTTATATTTATATCAACATTTTTGTTGTCAGCAGTAGGTGCATTTGTAACAATAAAAATTATATCACCTAGATTAGAGAAAGTTCAATATACTATTCCAGAGGATATGAATTTAAGTGATTTTGCAGTTAAGCCAGAAGAAGATTCAGCTTTAAAAGTTGCAGCAATTGGATTTGTTATAGCTTTGCTATGTTTAGCAGGATTGTATTTAGGACCACTTGCACCTTATGATGTAGATGGTGAAACTATAAGTCCGTTTGTAAACAACATTATTTTAATGATAACATTCGTATTTTTATTGCCAGGATTAGCCTATGGGTTTGCGTCTAAAAAGTATAAAAACAGTGGCGACGTTGTTCAGGCGTTGGCTAGACGTATAGGCGGAATGGGGTATGTATTAGTACTTACATTTTTCTCATACAACTTTTTAGCATTGTTAAGTAGATCAAATATAGGAACTTATATAACATTTTTAGGAGCGACAGCGCTAGAAAATATGGGGCTTGGACGATATCCAACACTACTAATTATAGGGTTTATTTTAACTACTGCTCTAATAAACCTATTTGTTGGAGGATTAACTTCTAAATGGTTATTATTAGGACCAGTATTTATACCTATGTTATATCAAGTTCACCCTGGAATGACACCAGACTTAGTGTCAGCAGCTTATAGAGTTGCAGACTCGTCAACAAACATTGTTACACCTATGATGTCATATGCAGGTGTTGTGCTTGCGTTTATGAAAAAGTATAAGTCAGATTTTACAATTGCAAATTTAATATCAATAATGTTCCCATATTCAGTTGCATTTTTATTAGTATGGACAGTGTTGTTACTAATTTTCTTTCATTTTGGATTACCTTTTGGTTATTAGGCGAAAAAAATCGCATATATTTTAAGTGGTGTAAAAAAACTAAATAAAAGGAGTGGTCAAAATGAAAGAAGTAATGTATAATGAATATGCTAAAGAAGCCTTAACAGGACTTCAAAAGGGTGCATTCTTAAATGTAAGAAATGGCGAAGAAGATAATACTATGACGATTGCTTGGGGTTCTTTAGGTTTTATCTGGAGAAAGCCAGTTTTAATGGTTATGGTAAGGTATTCAAGACATACTTATGAAATGATTGAAAAAAGTGGTGAGTTTACAGTTAGTATACCTATAGATGCAGAACTTAAAAAAGCTATAGGGCTATGTGGTTCTTTATCAGGAGCAAACGTAGACAAATGGAGCGAAGCCAACATTACAAAAGAAGAAGCACAAACAATTAATGCACCAATAGTTGGAGAATGTGAACTTCACTATGAATGCAAAGTTGTTTGTAGAATGCCCCTAGAAGAAGAAATGATTGATCCATCTTTAGTGGAAAGTTGTTACAAAAACGGGAACTATCATGTTTTATACTATGGAGAGATTTTGAAAACATACATTAAACAAAAAGGAGAATAAGCTAATGAGTTTATACGAACAATGGGAAAATTACGGTGAAGAAGCAAAAGAGCGTTCAACAGAGGAATATAAAGTTGTTGTTGAAAAATATCTTACAAAAGAAAGAAATGTTTACGCAAAAATTCTTTCAAACCCAGAAGAAATTTTGGAAGGTACAATTGCAGAGCTAGGTCAAAAATATGGAATGACTGACGTAGAGTTTTTAGGATTTGTAGATGGTATCAACGATAGCTTAGTAACAGGTCCTTATGATTTATCTACTATGACAGGAGAGTCTAGCGTTAGACTTGAGTTTGACTTACAAAAACTATACTGGAACATGCTAGATGCAAAAGCAGATTGGTTATACAACTTGCCACAATGGAACTCTCTACTTTCAATCGAAGAAAGAGAAAGAGTAAAAAGAGATTACAAAAAGTCAAAAACAGTTGTTAGAAGCACGAAGTTTGGTAGAAATGACTTGTGTCATTGTGGAAGTGGCAAAAAGTACAAAAAATGCTGTCTTAATAAAAAATAACTGCTCATTGAGCAGTTATTTTTTATTAGTTGTTGAGGAGTAGGTCAATGGAAATAAGGCTAAGTTATTCTTTGATATTTATGTTATATATTTTAGTTATAATAACAAAATCAATAGAATTAGCATTTGCAAAAAATTATATTCAGAATAATGAACAAGCAAAAGAATTTAGGATATATAGAAAAGACTTTATATATGTTGTAGCAAGTGTATCTTTTGTAGGTATAATAATTATAACAGCTCTTACACTGTGGGGAGGGACGCCTTACAATTATAACGGTCCAATTATAACGTTGTTATTAGTTGTACTAGCTATAGTAAGTGGAACGACTAAGATTTTAGTTGCTAATGTTGATCATTATATCATTAATGGTGAAAATATAGTCAATGAGAAGATTATAAAAGTAAAGGCAAGTAAAAAATTTTTGTATACTCAATACGTTATTTATGCAGACAAAGAAGATAATAATACTATAACTTATGAGTTTTATGTATCTAACAAAAATGAAGAATTAAACACTTTATTAAATAAGGTTAAAGAAAATACTAGACGAGTTATGGAAAAGACTGAGGATAGTTTAGAAGACGAAAATATTTAATAAATTTTTAAAAGCCCTGTGTAAATATAGGGCTTTTTTGTAGATTAACAAATAATATTTTTAAATATGTTCTAACCCCGTTGAACTTAGATTATACTTATGATAGTATATTACCAAATTGGAAAGGAAAAAAATATATGGATATAATTAAGCAAATTATAGAAATTGATGAATTGGTTACTATCCGCCAACACGAAGAAAATGAAAAACTAAATCAATTACAAGCAAGCTATGACGAGGAAATACATGAAAAAGCTGAAACTATTATAAAATCTGCAGAACTAGAAGTTAGCAAATATAGAAATATGCGACGAGACGAACAAAGTTTTAAAAACTCCGACTTATCAAAACAAAATAATGAAAAAATAAATCAGATTGAAAAAGCTTATATATCTCTAAAAGATGAAATTGTGGAAAGCTTATTTAAGCAAATTATTTAGAAGAGAGGTTATATATGCAAGAATTTGTGTGTTATCAGGCAATAGATGCAAAAATTAAAAACCGAAAAAATATTTTACTAAAACTGGCTGAATTGGAACGAAAGTATACACATAAACAATTACATCGTGGGGAGTTAGAGGTTGAATTAGATAGATTAATTGTTGCAGAAATTGAAAAGATGATGCATTATCTATCGGCAGGGTATAGAGATTTTTTTAGGTTATTTTTAAGACAATTTGACATACATGATGTACAGCTCATTTTTAGAACATTAATTAAAGACGAAAGAAATATAGATGTGAGTAAATATTTTATTCACTCTGAAAAATATACAAAAATTAATTATCCAAAATTGTTAGAGGCAAAAAACATAGATGAGTTTTCAAAAGTATTAAAAGGTACTATATATCATCAAACATTAGATAGTATGAGCCATGAAGATGTGTGTACTAGGGAGTGGCATGTTGAAATGAAAGTTAGCACAACATATTACAAAATGTTATTTGATAAAACTGAACTTTTAGATGATAAAGATGAGGCTATAGCAAAAAGAATTTTGGGTCTAAAAATTGATAGATTAAATATAGAATGGATTTATCGTGCAAAAAGATATTACAGCATTTCAGATCAAGAAATTTTGATATACACACTCGGTGGGGGATACCATCTAACATACACTCGTTTAAAACAGTTGATTTATACTAATGATATTGAGCATTTTAGGCAACTGGCTAACAAATATATGAACTGTGAAATATTTGGTATAAAAGATAACTTGCTAGAAAAACGATTGGATAGAATTTTTTATGGAGAGCTTAATAAAAAACAAAACAAAGATGGTATAGGTCATTTAATAGGGCATATCTATAAGCTACAAATAGAGCTTGCCGACATTATTTCGACGGCTGAAGGAGTTAGATATTCATTAACAAGAGATGAAATAAAGCCATATTTGGTTAGTACAATTGTTTAGGAAGGAGAAAATTGTGTGGCTATTGAGAAAGTAGTTATGATTAATATAGTTGCGTCAAAGCAAGATGAGCAACAAGTACTAGAACAATTAATTTTAAGCAAAAAACTTCATATCGATTCAGAACACAATGAGCTATATGAAAATAGCTATGAAACACATGAGTATGAGTCGATAATAACACCACCACCAAATTATAAACAATATAACGTTGCTGAGGTATTAGAAAAATTAAGTGAATTAGAAACAAACTTAACTGAACTTACCGAAGGAATGAAAATTGTACCAATAATTGATACTGCAATGATAAACGACTATAAAATAATAGATGCACAAGAAGATTTAAATAAACTTATGCGAAATAGTAAAGCGTATATAGATGAACTTAATGAGCAAGAGAAGAAACGTCATCAGCTTTTACAATTGCAAAGTACTATAAACTGCATCCGCAAAAAAAATATAGATTTTGAAAAGCTAGTTAATTTACAAAATTTTAGGTTTCAAATAGGTGTATTATCTTATGAGCATACACTGGAACTTAAAAAAAATCAAGAAAATATCAGTGCTATTATTACTAAAATTGGAGATAAGCAAGGTGATGATATATATTTAGTTTTATATCCAAAAAAACTGAAAGCTGAAACAAATGGATTGCTAAAATCAGTTAACTGGCAACGAATTAAAATTCCAACTGAATTTTTGGGAGAAGTTAGTTATACTGAAAAGCTGCTTGAACAGCAGATAACTCATTGTGATGCAAAAATAAGTAGTTTGCACGAACATATTTATCAAGATAGAGATGCAAAACAAATTATTATTAATCAAATATTTACTCGTATTGAACTTGAAAAAGAAACTATCAAACTGCGTGAACAGGTGTATCATCGAAATCATGTGTTTATTATTAAAGGGTGGGTACTAAAAAAAGATAAAGCCGCATTAGAAAGAGTTATTTCGTTGATTACAGAAAAATATGTATTTATAGAAAAAGATGTCTCGGAACTTGGAAGTAAAGCAAAACCTCCAACGCTACTAAAAAATCATGCTGTGTTTAAGCCGTTTGAGATGATTGTTAAATTGTATGGATTACCTGCGTATAACGAAATAGATCCAACTCCGTTTCTTGCTCTGACACTGTGTTTGAGCTTTGGGATAATGTTTGGTGATATCGGGCAAGGATTTATATATTTATTGGCAGGGCTTTTGATAAAAAATGAAATTGCAAAAGGCGTTTTGGTGAGACTAGGAATATTTTCGATGGCATTTGGGGTGTTTTACGGTAGTTTGTTTGGGTTAGAGCAACACCAGTTGCCGTGGTTACCTAGCGTTTTAGGCGGTTCGCCGTTAGATACAAACAATATAATGCCTATTCTTATGGCAAGTGTTGTAGTGGGCTTTGTGTTTTTGTCAATATCATATTTGTTGGGTATTATAAATAGTTTTAGAAAAGGTGACTTAGAACATGGACTATTTGGAAAACATGGAGTGTTTGGCTATTTATTTTATTCAAGCTTGATTTTTTGCGTTGTAGCATTAACAGGAGTAATAAATATATCTCCGATAGTATTTGTTAACACTGCAATATTATCACTAATTATTATTATACTAAAACAGCCTCTAGCTAACTTGATATTAAAAAAACGTCCGTTAATTGAGGGAGATACAAGTGAGTACTTTGTTGAAAGTGGATTTGAAGGTTTGGAAACTGTGCTTGCATCACTTAGTAATGCAATTTCGTTTATTAGAGTTGGCGCATTTGCTCTAAACCATGCAGGATTGTTTATGGCATTTTTAATTATGTCTGAAATGACTACAAGTATATTTCTAAAAATAATTATACTAATAATCGGAAATATTCTCATACTTTCACTTGAAGGATTAGTTGTATTTATCCAATGTTTAAGACTTCAATATTATGAAATGTTTGATAAGTTTTTTGGGGGAGAAGGATATGCCTATGACCCTATTGTATTAGGGAAAAATAATTTATAAATAATTAAAGAAAGAGGTTAAGATATGATAATTTTAACAGCAATAATTGCAGCAGTAATCGCTACTATAACTATTGAATTTGGGATTAGAGCAGTAAAAACAAACAAACAAGGAAATATAAGAAGTGCAATTTTGTCTTCAATTGTGCCATTTGTGCTTGTGGTAGTTGCTATGGCTACGTTTATGTTTATAGACAATCCGATTTTGGCAAGTGGTGAAACAGCAGCCGTTGTGGCAGAAATTTCGATTGGGGAAGGATTAAAATATTTGGCGGCAGCATTAAGTACAGGGCTTGCCACTATTGGTACGGGTAGAGCAGTTGGGGCGGTTGCATCAGCGGCAATCGGAGCAGTATCAGAAGATCCATCGATACTTGGAAAGACGCTTATATTTGTAGGTATGGCGGAAGGTATCGCAATTTATGGTATGATTATTTCAATATTGATATTGTTTGGGTGATATTATGAGAAGTTTTTTGATTAGTGATAATAAAGATACTTGGGTTGGAATGAGCCTTGTTGGAATAGCTGGTGTCGTAGTTCATACAAAAGAAGATGTATTGTCGGCGATAAATGAAGTATTTGCCGACGATACGATAGGCATACTTATGTTAACTGAAAAAATAGTTGACCTTGCTCCAGATGAAATTTTAGAATTTAAGTTTAGAAAAACTATACCAATGATTATAGAAATTCCTGATAGACATGGCACAACTAGAGAAGAAGACAATATTGCAAAGTATATTAAGGAATCTGTTGGTATTAGAATATGAGGTGGTAGACGTGGTTACAATTGAGCAAAAGCTTGATTTGTTCGCAAAAATTATGCAACAAGATATAGACAAAGACGTTGAAGAAAGATATCAACAAATACAACGAGAATATGAAGAAAAAAAAGAGATTGCGTTACAAGAGGCTAATAAAAAAGCAATAGCCTATATCGAAGAAGGTAAAAATAACATTGATATTGAAATCTCGGAAATACAAGCAAAAGTTAAAATAAAATCTAAGCAAGATATAATGAAAGCAAAAGAAAAGTTTATTGAGCAAATTTATGATGAGCTATATGCAAAAATTATGACGTATACAGAAACTACAGCATATCAACATCTGCTACGTAGGCAACTTAGAAAAGTTATGGATTATTGTAAACAAACTGCACAGATATATGTTTCTGAAGCAGACGCTAAAAGATATAAAACGTTAATAGTACAATTTTTGTCGGCTGAAGGTCTTGGAAACATACAAGTTGTAGGAACAAACAAAATAAGATTAGGTGGCATAATTTTAAAAGTAGATAATATGCAAATAGATTTATCGTTAGATAGTGAAATTGTAAGTAAAACAGATGAATTTAATGAGCAAATATTAGAACGCCTACAAAGGGAGTGTGAGATTCTTGAGTAAAGGTAAAGTTACATTAGTTAATGGACCTGTAGTTAAAGGTGAAAATATGGGGTCGTTCAAACTTAATGAGATGGTTACAGTTGGGAAAAAGCAACTTATAGGCGAAGTGGTTATATTGGAGCAAGACAAAGCAACAGTGCAAGTTTTTGAAGAAACAGAGGGGCTTTATGCTGGTGAACATATACATTCAACAGGTGCACCGCTATCTATAAGTTTGGGACCTGGAATGTTGGGAAATATTTTTGATGGGATACAACGTCCGTTACAAAAATTAGACGATATATCTAAAGATTTTATCCCAGATGGGTGTGGTTTATTGTCGCTTGACACTGAAAAAACATGGGCTGTAAATGTAGTTGTGAGAGCAGGTGAAGAATTACAAGGCGGTCAAGTTTATGCGACTATTCAAGAAACAAGTAGTATTTTGCACAAACTGATGGTGCCACCTAACGTATCAGGAAAAGTTGTTTTGGCAAAACCAACGGGCAAATATACTCTTAATGATGTGATAGTGACACTTGAGCTTGCAAATGGAGTAGAATATAATCTTACACTTGTGCAAAAGTGGCCAGTTAGAAAAGGCAGACCAGTTACGGAAAGAATTCCTATATACAAACCGCTTATAACAGGGCAACGTGTTATTGACACATTTTTTCCAGTTGCAAAAGGTGGAACGGTTGGGTTACCTGGTGGATTTGGCACGGGGAAAACTGTAACTCAACATCAACTTGCAAAGTGGAGCGATGCGGATATTATTGTTTATATTGGGTGTGGTGAACGTGGAAACGAAATGACGAACGTGCTTGAAGAATTTCCAGCTCTAATTGACCCACGAACTAATCGCCCGCTTATGGAGCGTACTATTTTGATTGCAAACACGTCAAACATGCCAGTTGCAGCACGTGAGGCAAGTATTTATACAGGAATTACGATGGCAGAATATTTTAGAGATATGGGTTATGATGTTGCGATTATGGCAGACTCAACTTCAAGATGGGCAGAGGCACTTCGTGAAATATCAGGGCGACTTGAGGAAATGCCAGCCGAAGAAGGTTATCCTGCATATTTGCCGTCAAGACTTGCACAATTTTATGAGCGAGCAGGGTGTGTAAAAACGCTTTGTGGAAAAGAGGCATCAGTTACAATTATAGGTGCTGTATCTCCGCCAGGGGGAGATTTTTCGGAGCCAGTAACTGAAAATACAAAGCGATTTGTTAGTGCATTTTTGGCTTTAGATAAAAAGCTTGCATATGCAAGACATTATCCAGCGATAAATTATCTTACAAGTTATAGTGGATACGTAAATTTGTTGGAACGATGGTATAAAGAAAATGTCGCCCCAGATATGTTAACTATACGTGGTAAAATGGTTAAGTTGTTGCAAGAAGAAGAAAAACTTAACGAAATAGTGCAACTTATAGGTGAAGACGTTTTGCCAAACGACCAACAGCTTATATTGGAAATTGCACGTGCAATAAAAAAAGGATTTTTGCAACAAAACGCTTTGCACAAAGAGGACACTTACGTAAGTTTGCAAAAGCAGTATAAGATGATTAAAGTTTTAGATGCATTTTATGAGAGTGCGTTAAGTTGTGTAAAAGTTGGTGTGCCGTTATCAACTATTAGAAAAGAGCCTGTTTATCAAAATATATTGAAAATGAAATATGAAGTGCCAAATTCGCAGTTAGAGCTGCTTGATAATATGATAGAAGATATTGAATTTGAATATGAAGAACTTAGAAAAAAATATGTTTAGGGGGGTGAAATTGTGATTAGAGAATATTTGAAATTAGATAAAGTTGAAGGTCCATTAATTATGGTGTCGGACGTTGATAATGTTGCGTATGGTGAGTTTGTAAAAATAACTGTTGACCAACAAGAAACTAGATTTGGTAAAGTTATTAAACTTGAAGATAATAGCGTTGTTATTCAGGTGTTTGAGGGAACATCTGGAATTTCAACTCAAAATTGTGCTGTACAATTTATGGGAAAACCGCTAGAAATTCCGCTTGGATTAGACATATTGGGGAGAATGTTTAATGGGGTTGGTAAACCGATTGATGGTGGATTGAATATATCATCTCACAACAAACAAAATATAAATGGACGTCCAATAAATCCTGTTGCAAGGCAATATCCAAAAAACTTTATACAAACTGGAATTTCGGCTATAGATGCACTTATGACGCTGATTAGAGGTCAAAAGTTGCCTATTTTTTCGGGCAATGGAATGTCACATAATGAGCTTGCAGTGCAAATTGTCAACCAAGCTAAAATTGAAGGGGACGAAGATTTTGCAGTGGTATTTGGAGCGATGGGGGTTAGGCATGACGATGCGGACTACTTCAAAAAAAGTTTTGAGGCAGCGGGAGTTTTAGACCATGTTGCGATGTATTTAAATCTTGCTGATGACCCGATTGTGGAGCGTATATCAACACCACGTACGGCACTTACGGCTGCAGAATATTTGGCGTTTGAAAAAAATATGCATGTGCTTGTAATTATAACTGATATGACAAGTTACGCCGAGGCACTTAGAGAAATTTCATCAATACGTGGGGAAATTCCATCAAGAAAAGGTTACCCAGGGTATTTGTATAGTGACTTATCAACTATTTATGAGCGTGCAGGAATACTAAAAACGTGCAAAGGTTCAATAACTTTAATTCCGATATTAACTATGCCAAATGATGATATAACGCACCCTATACCTGACCTTACGGGGTTTATTACGGAGGGGCAAATTGTATTAAGTAGGGAGCTTAACCAAAAGCAAGTTTATCCTCCGATTGCTGTATTGCCGTCGCTATCAAGGCTTATGAAAGATGGGATTGGCGTTGGATACACTAGAGAAGACCATGTTGACCTTGCAAATCAATTGTTCTCGGCATATTCGCATGTGCAAGATATTAGGTCACTTGCACAAATTGTTGGGGAAGATGACTTATCAGACGTGGATAAAAAATATTTATTATTTGGGAAAGAATTTGAACAAAAGTTTATTTCGCAAGGAACAACGGAAAATAGAACGATAACTGAAACGTTAGATATTGGGTGGCAAGTTTTATCAGTATTACCTAAGACAGAACTTGATAGATTGCCAGTTGAATTAATAGATCAATATTATAGAAAAGAGGTGTGATATGCAAGTTGCACCTACAAAGTCAAATTTAATTAAGGCTAAATCATCTCTTGAGTTGTCGAAAAAAGGTTATGAACTATTAGACAAAAAACGCAATGTGCTTATGCGTGAAATGATTTCGCTTGTTGATAAAGTTAGAGCTATGCAAACTAGCATTGGAGAAACAATGGCTGATGCATATGCGGCTTTGCAAGTTGCAAACATAACTATGGGTATACAAAAAGTTGAGGAAATTTCTTATAGTATCCCAAACGATGAGGAATTTGATGTGTTATTAAAAAGCGTAATCGGCATTGATATCCCGATAATAAAGTATACAGAAGATAAGATTGAGCCACATTACAGCTTTTATGAAACTAATCCTGCCTTTGATAAAGCTGTGTTAAAATTTAGGGAAGCAAAATATCAAATATATGAATTAGCGGAGCTTGAAAATTCTATATTCAAACTTGCAAAAGAGATAGAGAAAACTAAAAAACGTACAAATGCATTGTCTCATATACAAATTCCTAAATATACACACCAAGTAAAACATATACAAGAGCAACTTGAAGAAAAAGAACGAGAAGACTTTTTTCGACTCAAAAAAATAAAAAATTAAAAAAACTCTTGAATTTTTCTAGGTTCGTGTTATAATAGATATATATTAAATATCTACCTGTGGTGTACGACCACCTGTTATTTTGAACCTACAACTTACAGCAGGGAGACGGATATGCGAAGACTGATGTCAGGCCACAAGCTAATTCGCTTTGCGCAGTGGAAGGCAATAAGTCGGACTGAGTCACCCACCTAGCACAGCTAGGGCGTCAAAATTGCAGGGACGGCATCTTGGGAGATATAAAAAAAGAAACACTTACTTATAGGTGTTTCTTTTTTTTGTGCTCCAAATATAATTGTTATTGCTTGTTTAGTAAAGTGATGATACACTTTTAGTAAAAACTAGTGCTATGGAGGAAAATTTATGCTATATGAGATACCGAGTAATTGGAGTTGGACTACACTAGGAAGTGGAGTTGTAGAATGTCTGGATAAATATCGTAAACCTATAAATGCTAAAGAACGTTCAAATAGAGAGGGAGATATACCATATTATGGGGCTACGGGACAAGTAGGGTGGATAGATGACTTTCTAATAAATGAACAATTAGTTTTAGTTGGGGAAGATGGAGCACCATTTTTTGACTATCTAAAAGATAAGGCATATATGATTAGTGGAAAAGCTTGGGTCAATAACCATGCACATATATTAAAATCTCAGTTTGGAGAGGTGGGTAATATGTATCTAATGCACTATTTAAATATTTTTGATTATAGAGGATATGTTAATGGAAGCACTAGGCTAAAATTAACACAATCTAATATGAGAGAAATACCTTTTCCACTGCCACCAGTTGCTGAACAACAACGCATAGTTGACACAGTTGAGTCGTTATTTAGCAAGCTTGACCGAGCAAGAGAGCTTGTACTATCTGCGTTAGAGTCGTTTGAAAATAGAAAGTTTGCGATTTTGCATAAGGCGTTTACTGGTGAACTTACGGCGAAATGGAGAGAGGAAAATGGGGTTAGTTTTGACAGTTGGGAGGATAAAAGGTTTAAAGATATAGCAACTATCAAAACTAATTTAGTAAATCCGTTGGACTATTTAGATTATCCGCATATAGCTCCAGATAACATAGAGAAAAAAACAGGAAAACTTTTAGGATATAGAACAATTAAAGAAGATAAGGTAATTAGTAGTAAGCATAAATTTTATAAGGGGCAAATACTATATTCAAAGATTAGACCCTATTTATCAAAAGTAGTCCTTATTAATTTTGAAGGACTATGCAGTGCTGATATGTATCCAATAGAAACAGAATTGAATACTAAATTTTTATGGTATTATATGTTATCTAATGATTTTCTTATACAAGCTTCAACAGCGGGTTCAAGATCTTTACTTCCTAAAATTAATCAAAAAGAATTAGGTCAAATAAGACTAACAGTTCCAATTTTTGAGGAACAAGCCGAAATTGCTCGCATACTTGACACGCTACTAACCAACGAACAAAAAGCACACGACATATGTAACTTATTAGAGCAGATCGACCTAATGAAAAAATCAATATTAGCCCGAGCATTTAGGGGCAAACTGGGCACGAATGACCCATCAGAAGAAGCAACACAAATCAAATAAAAAATGGGCGAAGTGTATCTCGCCCTAAATGTATCAATTATTATTTTACGACTACAGCAGTACCATAAGCAACCATTTCCGCTGCTCCATGTACAATTGTAGATGACATAAGTTGCATTCCTATTATAGCGTTTGCTCCTTGACGTTTTGCATCTTCAACCATTCTACCAATAGCAATTTTTACGGCTGCATCAAGCATTTCATTGTAGCTATCCATTTCGCCACCTAATAGTGAGCCAAATGTACCCGTTTGTTTTTCTTGTACTGTTATACCACGAACTAATCCTTTTACTTCTGCAATTGCTTTCCCTGGTACAGTTTCTGTTGTTACGATTATCATAAACATTACCCCCTACGTACTTAGTATTTAGTATTTTGTATACAAATTTTATTATAATACAATAGAGTAATGTTGTCAATTTAGTAATTAAATTTTTATTCATTGCATATAATGTACAAGCTATGACTAAAATTGAAGGAGGATAATATGAGAGATAATGTACAACGACGAAGCAGCCGTTCAAGGCGACCATCAAGAATGCCATCACGCAGATACGAACCACCAACAACCAAAAAAACTAATATGTTTGCATTTACATTGCTAGTAGTAGTAATAATATACTATTTTAAACCAGACGAAGTAACAGAATTTGCACAAAAACTTACGAATGACACTGTAGTAGCGACTTGGATTGAGAATTTGACAGGAAATAACGAGCAACAGCAGCAAACAGCAACGTATTCGATGCCACTTATGGAAGCAAACGTGGCGAAAATTTTAGCTTGCACATTATATGAGCCTGAAACAATGCAAGAGATATCGGGAGACGACTGGTATAGCAAATATTATCGAGCACTAGAAACAGATACTAGATTTGGTTACCTATCAGTTGATGGAGCAAACAATACTATATCGTCTGAAACTGCTACACAAATAATAATAGATATATTAGGCGAAGGTTATGTTATCAACAATTTTGGGACAAGCGACACTGTATCATTTGAGCAATTTTTAAGTTTATACAACAATGCCTTACAAATGGTTGGTAACGATACTATGCAAATTACAACTTTAAGTATAATAAAAACGCCTGCATACACAACGGGCTTATTGCCATTGACTGTTTTAACTGATATCGGGGTATTAAACTTTCAAGGGCTTATACTTGACCCGCTGCAAGATTATACACTTGAAGTTGCAGTAGCTGGTGATGACATATTAGGAATTGTACAAACTATAAGTTCACAAAGCACAATAAGTGGGTACATAGTTGCAGTTGGAGATGATACAGCTATCGTGCGAGTTGGTGAGAAAGAAGTTGAATACCAACATAATTTTTTGACAAAAGCACATGAAGGCTCTCAAGTAGATTTACGTGTGGAAAAAGGTACAATATTAGACCTTGTGCAATATATGTCTGAAGTGGGAGATATTTTGCTTAGAACAACTAATGAATATGTAGAATTTATAGGGGTAGGTTCATACCCCTATAATAATGTAACGATATATGACTCGGTGTATACAAGCATTAGTCAAATTCCATCTGGAACTAGAGTTGAATATACAATAGATAATGGAGCTGTAACTTCACTTAAAGTTATAAGTAAACCACAAATTGACGATATTAGGGTCGTTATAACAGAAGATGGACTTACTGATTACACACATACAACGGTTAATTTTGTGCCACTAATCGACAATGAAATAGTATACAATGGGGAAGTGTTTGAAATTTCAGCTGGTGAAACTTGGGACAGTGAAAATTTTGAGTGGAAAGTTGGCGAAAAAGTGGAACTTAGAAATGTCGGTTCATTTACGATAAATTCTATAACACGTAGCCAAATGAACCCGACTTACGTTGGAACTTTGGAAATATATAAAGAAGAAAACGGATATACAGTTATAAATGTTGTTGATATGACAAGCTATATTGCAGCGGTTATTCCAAGTGAAATGCCAACTAGCTATGGGCTTGAGGCGTGTAAAGTGCAGGCGGTCGCTGCTAGAAGTTATGCTATTGTTACTGGGCAAACGTCAAAATTTGTATCATATGGGGCACATGTTGATGATACAACGTCAAGCCAAGTGTATAACCGTGTTGCGGCTGATGACATTGCATACGAAGCTGCGAAAGCTACTGAAGGTATGGTTCTTATGTATGGTGGCAACGTTATTAGTGGCAATTTCTTTTCAACGTCAGCAGGATACACTGCAAATTTTGGTGAGGTATGGGCAACTGGCGAAACTTTCCCAACAAATACCCCTGGATGAAACCTCTGCACGCCAGTACACAACACACAAATGCAAACACACACACACACAGAGATAAGGTCATTCACACGCGTCTCTTACAAGACAAAAAAATTTGTGGAAAAAGGGGGGGGTGTGAGGGACTTGTGTCCTACTTCTTTTTTGTTTAAAGCCAGAACAAGCACTTTATAATTCATCCTAAATTTTCAACGAAAAAATATGTCAGACTAAATTTTAAAGACAATATCTTTACAATTAATGGAACTGAGTCTTGGTTTTGA
>MDSP01000046.1_pt1 | contig 27229 bp, 21 predicted proteins | sample 1005811 | NCBI WGS metagenome assembly MDSP01 (sample SAMN05526596, study PRJNA338239) | gut metagenome | isolation source: stomach gut content | host: Naso elegans | place: Saudi Arabia: Red Sea | collected 2011-04
CTCTAGCCATAATAGAAATTTTGTTAGTTTGTTCAACTTTTGCTATACCTTTATTTATGCTGTCAACAATGTTGTTAGTTGTTTCTTCAAACGAATTTAAAATTTCCATTTGTTGACCAGTTGCATCAACTAAATCAGTTGACGCTTTTGCGATTTCCTCTGCACCGACACTAACTTCGTGTGCCGCATGGTTAATGTCTTTTAGTGACGAACTAAGTTGATCTGCTATAGATAACATTGACGTTTTAATCGGAGCAAAATCCCCAACGTAATTTGCCTTAATTTTGTCTTGAATTATAAAGTTACCTTTAGCCATATCACCTAACACATTTTCAATATCTTGAACAATTACGCTAATAATATGTGCCATTTCCTCAAACGTGGTTGCAAGTTCACCAATTTCATCACCTGATTTTTCCATTACTAAACCAGTGTTAAAACTTCCCGATTTAACTTCTGTAGCAACTTGTACAACTTGATTTAATCCATCTAACGTACGATTAATCGCATATCCAACAATTATTACTAAAATTATTAAAGACACTAGGGAAATTGCAACATTTGTAAAAATTAGTTGATATAAAATGCTATTTTGTTCTTTAATTTCTAACTCAACATGTGCCCACCAAAGTTCACCTGCAACTTCAACTGGCAAAAAGTATCTGACATGACTTCTACCATCATCATAAGTAGTTTCAATTTTAAATTCTTGCTGTAATGAAATTTTTTGATTTAAAGTAGCCATTTGCTTATCATCTAAAAACTCAGATATATACATACCGATGTGTGCCTCATCTTCGCTATCATATAAAATCTCTAATTCAGACGTTAAAACAGCTGAAAATAATGTTTCATATGCATTACTTGATAATGCCGAATTTCCTAAATTTGATACTAACAATTCAGCAACAACTACCCCTACAAATTCACCTTTAATATTTAATGGATATGAAATATATGAAATAAGTTGTCCATCTTCAATTCTTGGACGTGTAATACTTGGTGAGTTTATAGACTTAGTATAGTTATAAAACTCATCACTAAGGTACGTTCCATTTGTTATTGATGAAACACTGTAACTTCTAGCTGCATTTTCATCAATAAACGCTCCATAATACGGTAAATCACTAAATATATACGGCTCAAAATATAGCCCTACACTAGCTAAGTCTGGGTTATCGTTTATCGCAGACCACGCAGTGTTTATATAGTAATCCTCCATTCTTGAAAATGTTCCTGTTAAATCAAATTGTGGGTACACCTCTGATTCATATTCAGTTTCAGCTGGATTATATACCGATTTTTCTAGTGATAAGTTTAAATATGCTTGTAAATCTTTTGCAACATTTACCCCTCCATCAACTAATGATTGTACAGATGTTTGATTTAGCTGTGCTAATGAATACATTTGTTCATCAAGTATAGCTGTCATATTTGATTGCACAACGCTCAATGTTATAGTTACTAAAATTGCTAACATTACTACGATAGGACTTATAATAAGTATACGCAACTTGTTTGCTAAATTTAGTTGCTTAAACCAATTCGCCATAAAATATCTCCCCCTTATTTTTTTATATGATTAAGGGCGACAGTTTGCCACCCTACTATCTTCACTTAAATCTATCAATTATTGAATTTAATGTTTCCATTTGTTCGCTAAATTCACGACTTACATCTGAATTATGTGATGCAACTGTTGCATTTTCTTCAACGCTATTTGATAAACTTAGAAATACTTTTATTAATTCCGAAATATTTGCTGTAATACTGTGTGTTTCATCTAAAAATGTTGCAAACACTTGCTCAGAATTATTAATTTTGGTTGAGATATCATCAAACATTTGTGATGTTTGGTCAATAGTTTGTTTACCATGAATAATACTTGTCATATTTTTACCGATAAGTTCCTCAATATCTTTTACAGTCATAGAACTTTTTGTTGCCAAATCACGAATCTCACCTGCCACAACAGCAAATCCTTTACCACTTTCCCCTGCTCTTGCCGCCTCGATAGCCGCATTAAGTGCAAGCAGATTAGTTTGGCTAGCAATACTTTCGATGTCTTTAATAATATCTAGTATGCTATTACTATACGTGTCAATATCGTCCATAGCATCAATCATGTTACGAATTATTACATCTCCGCCATCTGCACTAACTTTAATTTCTTTAACTGTAACGTCTGCTCCGTCCATTTTTCCATCAGAGTCTTCCATAATATGTCGTGCCGCCTCAATAATTGGCACTACTCCAGATAACACGTCTTGTTGGCTATGGCTTCTATCCGAAATTTCACTTAACATTGATGTAACTTCAGTTGAGCTTTTTGTAACATTTTTAATAACAGCCTGTAACTCTGTAATAATTTCAACCCAAGCACTTTTAATTGAATAAATCGACGTAAGAATTGGTTCAAAATCATTAACATACACTTCCTCAATAGAACTTTTTACAGTAATATTTCCGTTGCTAAGTTCTGTAACCATATACTTTATATCATCTATTACAAGAACCGAGTCATCTGCGATACGTTGTGTATCTTTTATCATTTGATTAATTTGTGGGTCGTTAGTTGTAGGAATTTTTAAGGCAAAATTTCCTTCCGCAACATCATTTAACCCTTTTTCAAGTATACCTAGGTCAGCTTTTATGGCTGATTGTGTAGTAATATGTAATCCTATTACTAGTATAAGTCCTATAATTCCAATAGCCGAACCAATTATACTATTGCTAAAAATTACTTGCATAACGATTATAACTGCTGTAATTCCAAATGCTCTATTTATTTTCCCCCCTATAGTATTATTCATTTTTCTCCTCCTCATTTTTTTGTCTCCACTATACATTATATTATAAATCTCGCCATGATACAATGAAATACTTGAAATTTATGTGACAATTTCCACCATGTCGGAAAAACACTTGATGAATTTATGTAACAATATTATAATAAACATGTATGTTATGTAACATTGTATAATATTTAAAAGGGGGAGATTATATCAATAAAATAAGCATTAAACTTAAACTATTAGTTTTTATTATTTCTATTTTGAGTTTTACAGCATTACTTTTTGCTATCCAAATTAATACACTTGTTGATACGCTTGAAGAAGAACGTCTGATTTTGGATATCGAAATAGCTGCTGACTTAGACGCTGATATTGCAACAGATATTACAAATCTTGCTATAACTATTGCTAATTATGTTAACAATTTAGAAATCGAGATTGACCGCAGTATGTTAAATGCAGCGTATGTTTTATACCAAATGGACAAAATGCAAGACGGGTTATCTATCCAAGACTTAGAAGATGTTAAATATACAACTGGAATGTCTGACGTATATGTTACAGATATTAACGGTGTATTTACACTAAGCACTGAAACAGCGGCAGTTGGGACAAGTTTATTTGATATTTGGGACGGTTACAGCATGCTTATTACTGGAGAGGCAAATTACTTACCAAGCAATTTGAAGGTAAAAGAAGAAACTGGAGAAATATTTAAGTTTACAGCTATTCCTACGGCAAGTGGCGACGGAATACTTCAAACTGGATATAACTCTAGTTTTATAGAAGAAGCGTTGAACGTATTTATTATGGAAAATAACGGAATTAAAGAAATGTATTTAATAGATGAATTTGATACAGTTTTGACACAAAATTTATACTCTGGCGTATCACCTTCTCTATCTAAAGGTGCGAGTTCAAACTTAGCAGGTATATCAACTTTCTTTGCTACTGGAAGTGAAAGCCAAATTAATTTATCCCAAGACGAGGCATCAATTTTCATGCCAATTTACGCCCAAAACGGGAGCATAAAATACGTATTATATGCAAATGTTAACCCAGCAGTATATTATGAAATTCAAGATGTTATCGCAAAACCACTCGATGTAATTATGAGTGATATTAGCGATTTCAAAAACATTGTTTACATGATTAATGCATTTGTTACCGTTATGTGTCTTGTGTTTGTACCACTAATTTTAACTATATTGTTTAGACCTATAAAATTATTTGAGCAACAGCTGTTGGCTATTGCAAACAATGAACAAACTAAAAAACGCAGTGGCAGATTATCTAGCGAACTTGCAGGGCTTAACAATGCGATAGAACAAATAGTTGATAAAAACCAAACTATACTTACAACGGTTCAAAGCTCTGTAAATAGCATTGATAAACTTCAACACCAACATGAGTCAGAACTTAACAATTTAATTAATACGTTAAAGCCACTGTCTGAAAACTTAACACTTTCAAACCAAACAACAACTGATGAACATAAAGCAATTGAAAAAATGACAGTTATTGTTGATAAATTGTTAAATAGTTTAGTTCAAGTATTTCAAATTAATAAAGATTTGTTAATTGAGTCACAGACATCTACAAAAAATGCAACTGCGGGGAAATCTAACCTTGAAGATTTGCAAAATGTTATAATTAATTTAGAACGAGAAGTTCAAGACGGAGTTCAAATTACAAACGATTTAATGTCTAATTCAGACGAAATAAATAACATTGTTGCACTTATTACCCAAATTTCTGACCAAACTGCACTTCTTGCATTAAACGCATCTATTGAAGCAGCAAGAGCAGGCGAAGCTGGAAAAGGATTTGCAGTTGTAGCAATGGAAATTAAAAACCTTGCAACACAATCTCAAGAAGCTACCGAGCAAATTTCAAGCATATTAGATACTGTTCAATCTCAAATTTCACAAACAAAAGAAACGACAGAAGGACAATCTATGGCTCTTGAAAACAGCCGTAAAGTTGTTGCAGATATTAATCAATCATTAAATGCATTAATAAATAGTTCGATGAATTCTAATAATATCGTAAATAGCCTTAACAATGAAGTTTCAGAGCTTCAAACAAATAGTGATACGTTTAATGAAATTATCGAAGTTATTAAAGATAGCAGTCAAACAAATTACGAACAAATTACAAGTAGCTTACCATTAGTTAAAGAGATGGATAGTTCGGTCGAATCTATCAAAGTTTCACTTGATGGTATTATAAATACTACAGAAAAATTAACTAGCAATTTCAAATAATAAAAAAAGCCTTCTATATAATTTAAAATATAGACGGCTTTTAAATTTGATTTAAAAAGTATTTATTATTATCCTTTTCGCCAAAACCCAAAAACATTTTTCTTAAATTGTTTCATCATCGCCCTTGCTTCGTCCATATCACACTGCTCTAGGTAGTGAACCCCTTTGCCAATGTCTTGTTTTGTGCCAAGCCCTTTCGTATGCATAATACCCATACACAAATACGCCATATCAGTGCAATTTGTAGCGTTTTTAAAATACGCTGATAACAATTTAAAAGCTTTGTTATAATTAGTCGAACATTCAATTCCATGTATTAAACAGTATGCATATTCTGGTGTGGACACCCATGCTTTTTGTTTTTCAGATCGCTCAAAGTGCATAAAAGCTTTCGCACGATTTTGTATTACGCCATCAAGCCCATAAAAAAATACGATACCAACATAACCGTGTGCCAAATGTGCCAAAGGGTGGTTTGTATCTATCGCCTTTTCAAAATAATGTTTCGCAAGACGCGGGCTTTTTTCTATGCCTTGCCCCATATAATATTGATACGCCACATCGTAATACGCCTCATAATCGTCCACTTCAGCGGCTTTTAAATAATAAGCAAGCGAAGTTTCATAGTCACGCTCTTTGTAGCAACAGTCCGCATAAATTTTGAAAAATGCTACATTTTGAAGTTCAACTGCGGCATGATACGCAATTTCTTTTTCTTTTTCAGGCTGCTTTGGTATCGTTCCAAAAAAACCTTCACGATATGCAACTGCCAAGTTTTGTCCTGCCGAATATACTCCCCCCTCAAGTGCAGCTTGAAACCACGGTATTGCAGACACTAAATATCGCCTGCAAACATGTTGAAAGCTTGGATGGTCTTGGTCTATATCAAATATTTTGATAAAGTCGCCATAGTGCATAACGTTTCCAATCATATATTGACAAATTGGCTCGCCATAGTCGCCAAGCTTGTGTATATAATTGTACGCTATAACAAGTTTTTCTTTTGTGTTATATTCTGCAAGGTCTGGGTCGTCCATAAGCCCTGCAACTCGTATTCCACCCAGCAGACCCAGTTGGCTACCCATCAAAATGGACTGCTTGTATAGCTTCATACAAAGCTCCTCATCAACTTGAAAGTGATGTCCACTCCATATAAACTCTGGACCTGAATAACATCTTGCTAAAAAAAATGCAGCGTCAGCATCACCTCTCTTATATGCATGTTCAAGTAATTCTTTGCCTTTTTTGCCGTCGTATGTACCGTCAGCCATACCATAATATAAATATTTGAGAGCCTCCTCAACAGGGGCTGAAAAAAATTTACTCATTTTTTTGCTCCTTTATTGAAAATTTTTATTCATGATACCATATTTTGTGATATAATACTACAAAATGACTAAAAAAAAGGAGTGTTTTTTATGAAAGGCATTATTACAGTTATTGGGAAAGACAAAGTGGGTATTATTGGTAAGGTATGTATTTTGCTTAGCGAAGAAAACGTTAACATTCTTGATATTTCGCAAACAATTTTGCAAGAATATTTTAACATGCTTATGATAGTTGACATTACTGGTGTAGATTTTGGCGACCTAACGAAAAAACTTGCAGCTTGCGGTGAGGAACTTGACGTTCAAATCAAACTTCAGCATGAAGACATTTTCAACTGCATGCACAAAATATAATTAAAGGAGCAACGTAAAATGATTTCAAACCTCGAAATTTTAGAAACTAACAAAATGATTACTGAAGAAAACTTAGACATTCGTACAGTTACTATGGGTATTGATTTACTTGATACAATAACTGACGATATGGATAAACTTTGTACAAAAATATACGACAAAATTGCTAATCGTGCCGAGAACTTAGTTAAAGTTGCAGACGAAACTGCTCTTAAATATGGCATACCTGTAGTTAATAAGCGAATTTCGATTACGCCTATCGCTCTAGTTGGTGGAGCAACAAAAGCGTCGTCATATGTGCCTATCGCAAAAACTCTTGATAGAGTTGCAAAAGAAGTTGGCGTAAACTTCATCGGAGGCTTTTCAGCACTTGTTGATAAAGGCTATAACGATGCCTCAAAAACACTTATTTCAAGCATACCAGAGGCACTTGACGTGACAGAACGTGTTTGTTCATCAGTAAACGTTGGTAGCACGAGAACTGGTATAAATATGGACGTTGTACGGGAGCTTGGAGGCATTATAAAGGAAACTTCTCGTTTGACAGCTGACCGTGAAAGTATTGGGAGTGCTAAATTTGTTGTGTTTTGCAACGCTCCAGATGATAATCCGTTTATGGCTGGTGCCTTTCATGGGGTTGGTCAACATGACACCGTGCTAAATGTTGGCGTTAGTGGTCCTGGTGTTGTAAAAAAAGCACTTGAACAAGTTCGTGGACAAAGTTTTGAGGCTATGTGCGAATGTATTAAAGGAACGACATTTAAAATGACACGTGCTGGTCAACTTGTGGCATCTGAGGTTGCACAGCGACTTGATTTACCATTTGGAATTATTGACTTATCACTTGCACCAACGCCTGCTGTTGGCGATAGTATCGCTGAAATTCTTGAAGAAATGGGCGTTGAAGTTGCTGGTGCACCTGGAACAACACTTGCTCTTGCTGTTCTTAACGATTGTGTAAAAAAAGGTGGTGTTATGGCGTCATCACGTGTTGGAGGGCTTAGCGGGGCGTTTATCCCTGTAAGCGAGGATCATGCTATGATACATGCGGCTGAAATTGGTGCGTTGACACTTGAAAAACTTGAGGCTATGACTTGCGTTTGTTCGGTTGGACTTGATATGATTGCAATACCTGGGGACACACCAGCAAGCACAATTTCTGGCATTATCGGTGATGAGATGGCTATCGGTATAATTAACGGAAAAACGACTGCTGTTAGAATTATCCCTGTACACGGAAAAGGCGTGGGTGAAAGCGTTGAATTTGGAGGGCTGCTTGGACGTGCTCCAATTATGCCTGTAAACAAATATGGGTGCGATGCTATCATTGCACGTGGAGGGCGTGTGCCTGCTCCAATTCACAGTTTTAAAAACTAAATTAATAGGGGGACGAATAATCTCGCCCCCTGCTAATTATTTATTAAGTTCTTGAAATAAACGTTTTAACGCTTTTTTCTCAATTCGAGAAACATAAGACCTAGATATCCCAAGTTCTTCAGCAATTTCACGTTGAGTTTTTTCTTCTTGATTGTTTAACCCATAACGTTTAAGCAAAATTTCTTTCTCACGTGGCTTTAAAACATCACGGATTTTTTCATACAATCTAGTAGTTTCAATGCCTAAATCAACTTGATCAAAAATACTAGTGTCATCAATACACAAAATATCAAGCAAACTAATTTCATTGCCTTCTTTGTCTACACCTATTGGTGAATGTATAGATGTTTCTTTGCTTTGTTTTTTACTAGCTCTAACACTCATCAAAATTTCGTTATCAATACATCGAGCGGCGTACGTCGCAAGCCTTGTGCCTTTACTAGCATCAAACGAAGTAATTCCTTTTATAAGCCCAATTGTACCTATCGAAATCAAATCGTCCATATCTTTATTCAGATTGCTGTATTTTTTTACAATGTGTGCTACCAACCTCAGGTTGCGTTCAATTAGTATATCTTTAGCATACATATTACCCTTTGCATACAACGCAAGATAATGTTTTTCTTCTTCCGCCGTAAGTGGTTGTGGAAAAGATGTTATACTATTAAAATAAGAAAAGCACGAAAAATATAGCATGGCAATAACCTCCAGAAAGGGTTCTCTTACATTATATTATTGCAATATATATTTCGTGCATGTCTTACCTAAATAAGTTTATTTTTAGTGTTATCAATCAAAATGGCTCCCATTGGAGCTGTCAAAATTATACCCATAACTGCAACCGACAAAACAATATCTCCGCAAGGTAGCCCAATGGCTAGAGGAACTGCCCCTATTGCTGCTTGCACCGTTGCTTTTGGTAAATATGAAAAAACGCAAAATAATTTTTCTTTCGGAGTAAAATGTGTACCTAAAAGACTTACAAACACTCCGACTCCTCTAAAGCATAGCGATACTGCTATAATAATTATTGCTTGCCACCATGCCCCCATCATATAGTTTATATTTACACTCGCACCTACTAGTACAAACAATAAAATTTCAGCCCCTAGCCAAAGCTTACCGATTTTTGCTGATAGTGAGACGCTAGTATTTTGTTTTAAATTAGCTTTAAATATTACAGCCATAGTCATAATTGCTATTAATCCCGAAACTATAGTTGTATCGTCAACAAATAATAATAAAAATGAGATGCTTAGTATTAAAATAACTTTAACAGAATTTCTTATACTATAAATAGTAAAAAATTTAGCACCTACAATTCCAACTACAACACCAACAATTCCTCCTAAAATTATAGATACTGGTACTTCTAGCAAACTAATAGCACTAAAATCTCCTCCTGATGCCATTGCCACAAAAGATGAAAATAGCACAATAACAAATATATCATCACAAGATGTGCTAGCGATTATAAGTTGAGGTATTCCCTTCTCAGTGCCATGATTATTTTCAACTAAACTTATCATTCGAGGTACGACAACCGCTGGCGATACTGCCGCAAGCACTGAACCCATAACAGCAGCTTCGATTGCTGATATTCCAAACAACAATGGTGCAAAAATAATATATGACAATATCTCAAATGTGGCTGGGATAAATGCCATAAAAAATGCAGGTCGCCCTACTTTTTTAACATCAGCAATATTAAGCGACAAACCCGCTCTAAGCAAAATTATAACTAATGCAAGCTCTCGTAAATCTGGCGAAATAGTTATAATTGTATCATCTAATAAATTAAAAACGTATGGACCTATAATAATACCACCTAACAACATTCCCATAAGTGATGGTAACTTAAATTGTTTAAATAAATATCCTAATAACAATCCAACTATAAAAATAATTGCCAACGATGTTAACATTGCAACCTCCAAAAAATAGGGCGACTAGTAAGTCGCCCATAATAATTAGTTTACGCTATATAAAATTTCACCATAAGTTGGTAATGGCCAATACTCTGCAGAGATTGTAAGTTCAAGTCTGTCTGCAACTTCTCTAAGTTCGTTCATAGTTGTTAAAACTTGATCACGATAGAATTTTGCTGTTTCTAATGAATCATCAATTTTGTGTGCCTCATCAATAACTTTTTCAAGTACAACAATTTTATCGTATAACTTATCGCAAAGTGTGCTTAAATCTGTTACTATTTCTTGCTCAACTCTAGTTGAAAGTTCACAAGATTTTTTGCTTAACAATAACTCTACCATCGATTTTTGGTATGCAAGACAAGCAGGTAAAATATCTTGACGTGCAATATCAAGTGCACTTATTGCTTCGATATTTAATGTTTTGCTATAGCCCTCAACAAGAATTTCGTATCTTGCATGAACTTCTGCAGGAGTGAAAATTCCGTGCTTTTTGAATAAATCGATGTTTTTTTGCTCGATAAATGTTGGAAGTACGTCAACTGTTGTTTTAAGATTTAATAAACCACGTTTTTCAGCTTCAACAACCCACTCATCAGAATAATTGTTACCGTTGAATACAATTCTTCTGTGGTCTGTCATAGCAGCTTTGATTACTTCGTTAACATCTTTTCCTTCTTCAAGCATAGCAGCAATTTCAGTTAATGCTTCTGCAACAACTGTGTTAAGTACAATGTTTGCTCCAGAAATTGAAATTGCAGAACCTAACATTCTAAACTCAAATTTATTTCCTGTAAATGCAAACGGAGATGTACGGTTACGATCTGTTGTATCTTTATCAAATTGTGGAAGTACGTGTGCTGGTAAATCCATTTCACGCTCACAATTGTCAGTGTATGGCGTATCATTTACGATACTATCAACGATTGCTTCAAGCTCATCACCTAAAAACATACTTACGATAGCTGGAGGTGCCTCATTCGCCCCAAGTCTGTGGTCGTTTCCTGCACTTGCCACAGTAAGTCTTAATAAATCTTGATATTTATCTACTGCTTTAATAGTCGCCGCTAAAAATACTAAAAATTGAGTATTTTCTGCTGGAGTTTTTCCAGGCTCTAGTAAGTTTTCGCCAGTGTTAGTTGACATTGACCAGTTGTTGTGTTTCCCTGATCCGTTTACACCTTCAAAAGGTTTTTCATGAATTAAGCATACCAAATTATGTTTTTTTGCAACTTTTTTTGCAATTTCCATAGTTAATTGGTTGTGATCTGTTGCTATGTTTGTTGTTTGGAATATTGGTGCTGTTTCATGTTGAGCTGGTGCAACTTCATTGTGTTTAGTTTTTGATAAAATTCCAAGTTTCCAAAGTTCTTGATCAAACTCTTCCATAAAGTCTACAACTCTTGCTTTTAGCGAACCAAAGTAGTGATCTTCAAGATCTTGACCTTTTGCAGGACGTGCCCCAAATAATGTTCTACCAGTATAAATTAAGTCTGGTCTTTTTAAGTATACTTCTTTGTCAATAAGGAAATACTCTTGTTCTGGCCCAACCGTTGTATCAACTCTTTTAACTTCAGTTTTTCCAAGTAAGTGTAAAACTTTAACTGCTTCTTTGTCTAACGCTTCCATAGAACGAAGTAATGGAGTCTTTTTATCTAATGCTTCTCCGCTGTATGAACAAAATGCTGTTGGAATACATAGAGTACCATCTTTGATAAATGCATAAGATGAAACGTCCCAAACTGTATAACCACGAGCTTCAAAAGTTGCACGTAATCCACCAGATGGAAAACTTGATGCATCTGGCTCTCCTTTTACAAGTTCTTTTCCAGAAAACTCCATTATAATACGACCGTCTGAATCTGGAGAAATAAAGCTGTCATGTTTCTCAGCTGTAACACCTGTCATAGGTTGGAACCAGTGTGTATAGTGTGTTGCACCATGTTCAATTGCCCAATCTTTCATAGCGTTTGCTACAACATTTGCTACGCTAAGCTCTAAATGGTCGCCATCATCAACTGTTTTTTTGATAGCTTTATAAATACTTTTTGGTAATCTCGCTTGCATTACCACGTCGTTAAATACTAATGATCCAAATAATTCAGGAATACCGTTCATTTTAAAACCTCTCTTTATTTATAATATTTTATAGCTATTATTATGTTAAGTAGTAAGTAAATTATAACTAATTATAGTAATTCAATTGAAAATTCTCTGCAAGTTTCAATCATTTCCTGTGGCCATACTGAAGCTTGAACTTCTCCTACATGTGCTTTTTCTAAAAGTGTCATACAAATTCTAGATTGACCAATTCCTCCACCTAAAGTAAGTGGGAGTTCTCCATTTAAAAGCATTTTATGAAATGGCTTGGACTTTCTTTGCTCTAAATTTAATGATTCTAATTGCTCTGTTAGCGATTCTTGATCTACACGAATACCCATAGATGATAATTCTACTGCCCGGTCAAGTACAGGATACCAAATAATAATATCTCCGTTTAATGACCAGTCATCATAATCTGGTGCTCTAAGATCGTGTGGCTCACCACTGTTCAAAGGTCCGCCAATTTGCATAATAAATACTGCACCTTTTTCTTTTGCAATCAAATCTTCTCTCTCTTTTGGAGTTTGATTTGGATATAAATCTTCAAGTTGTTGTGAAGTTATAAAGAAAATATCTTCTGCAAGTTCAATATTTAATGTGTCAAATTTATCGTTTAAAACTGTTTTCGTGTTTTTGTATGATTGCCAAATTTTCTTTACAACATTTTGTAAAGTGTTAATATTACGCTCTTCTTTATTTATTATCATTTCCCAGTCCCATTGGTCTACATATACAGAATGTAAGTTGCCAACTTCCTCGTCACGACGAATTGCGTTCATGTCTGTATATAACCCAGTGTTTGGTGAAAATCCATAGTTTTTAAGAGCAAGACGTTTCCATTTTGCAAGCGATTGCACAACTTGAGCATCAACGGCCATATCTTTTATATCAAATGCAACCGGTCTTTCAACTCCATTTAAGTCGTCATTAAGTCCTGTTTCTGGCAAAATAAATAATGGTGCAGATACACGAGTCAAGTTTAGAGCCTCTGCTAACTCTTTTTCAAAAGTGTCCTTAGCTAATTTGATAGCTATTTCGGTGTCAAGAAGCGATAGTTTTTGAACATAAGTAATTGGTGTAATTAGTTTTTGCATAATATATCATTCCCCTTCTACAACAAAAGTTTATAATTAAAAAAAGACGCCATGAACTTCTCCCTTTAAGAGGAAAGTCCACAGCGTCTTTGCTGTTAATTAACTAAGATATTATCATACAAAGTTAATAGTGTCAATAATTATAGAAAATTTTAGTAAATAGTAATGATTAAATACTTAAACTAGCCATATACTTTGTCATTTTTTCTATTGTTCTGCAAGACGTTTATACGTTTCGTATCTCTCTTTTGCATCTTGTTCATTTTTCTCAAATAGTGCTTCGCTATGATCTGGATATTGTTGAACAAGAGCTGAATATCTAATTTGCCCCATAATGAAATCTCTAAAGCTTTCAGTTGGTGCTTTTGAATCTAAGCTGAAAGGATTTTTTCCTTCTTCTTTAAGATCTGGATTGTATCTAAACAAATGCCAGTATCCACACTTAACTGCATCAGCTGTATTCTCAATTGAACATGACATACCTTTTTTGATACCTTGGCTTATACAAGGAGAGTATGCGATTACAATCGAAGGACCATCATACGCTTCTGCTTCAAGCAATGTTTTGATTAGGTGGTTTTTGTCTGCCCCAATTGCAACTTGTGCAACGTATACATTTCCATAAGACATCATCATTAGACCAAGATTTTTCTTACCAGTCTTTTTACCTGATGCTGCAAATTTTGCAATTGCTGCAGCTGGTGTTGCTTTTGATGACTGTCCACCTGTATTAGAATAAATTTCTGTATCATAAACAAGAACGTTTACATTTTCGCCTGATGCCATAACATGGTCAAGTCCACCATAACCAATGTCATATGCCCAGCCGTCTCCACCGATAATCCATTGAGAACGTTTTACTAAGTGATCGTTTCTTTCTTTGATTGCTTCAACTAATTCAGCCGCTTCACCTTCAAAGTCGCCATTTTCTATAACTTCTCTAACTTTTTTACTTGCAACTTTTGAACCATTAGAGTCATTTTTGTTTTCAATCCATTCTTCAAATGCAACTTTTGCATCAGATGGAATGTCTAGTTCAACAAGTGCTTTCATGTTTGCTTCTATTTTATTTCTAAGTTGTTTGTTTCCTAAATACATACCAAATCCATACTCAGCATTGTCTTCAAATAGTGAGTTTGCCCAAGCTGGACCTTTGCCCTCGTGGTTAGTTGTATATGGTGTTGATGGTGCTGAACCACCCCAAATTGAAGAACAACCTGTTGCATTAGAAATCATCATTCTATCACCAAATAATTGAGTTACAAGTTTTGTATATGGTGTTTCACCACAACCTGCACAAGCCCCTGAGAATTCAATTAATGGAGTTTTGAATTGACTATCTTTAACTGTTTTACCTTCAACCAAATCACCTTTATATGATACAGATTTAACAGCGTAATCCCAGTTAGTATTTTCAGCTACAACTTGAGTACCAAGTGGTTGCATAACTAAAGCTTTTTTCTTAGCTGGACAAATGTTTGCACAGTTTGCACAACCTGTACAGTCAAGAGGACTTATTTGCATTCTGTAAGATAATCCTGCAAATGGTTTTCCAATAGCTTTTTTAGCTTTAAACGTTTCAGGGGCATTTTCAAGTTCATTTTCATCAACAAGAACTGGACGAATACAAGCATGTGGACATACAAATGCACACTGGTTACATTGGATACAATCTTCCATTATCCATTCTGGGACATCGATACCAATACCACGTTTTTCGTACGCTGAAGTTCCTGCTGGGAATGTTCCGTCTTCATATCCGTTAAATGCTGAAATTGGTAAGCTATCTCCATCTTGAGAGTTCATTGGCATAACGATATTTTTTACGAATGCTGGCATTTCAAATTCTTCAATTTCTTTTTCTACAGCATTTGTCCAATCAGCTGGAACCTCTACTTTTACAAGTGCTCCAATACCTTTATCAATTGCTTCATAGTTCATGTTTACAACTTTTTCACCTTTTTTGCCGTATGCTTTAACAATTGAATCACGCAAATGCTCTCTTGCTTCTTCAACAGGAATAATGTTCGCAAGTTTGAAAAATGCTGATTGCATAACCATGTTAATTCTTTTTCCAAGACCTGTTTCTTGTCCGATTTTTGTTGCATTTATAGTATAAAATTGGATATCGTTATTTGCCATGTATTGTTTCATTTTTGCTGGCAATTTATCTCCTAATTCTTCTGGTTCCCAAATACAGTTAAGAACGAAAATTCCACCTTTTTTAAGTCCTTTTAATACCTCGTATTCATCAACATAAGATTGATTGTGACAAGCGATATAGTCTGCTTCATCAATAAGATATGTTGAACGTATAGGCTCGTCTCCAAATCTAAGGTGAGACATAGTTACCCCGCCAGATTTTTTTGAGTCATACGCAAAGTATGCTTGAACGTATTTGTCAGTTGTTGAACCTATAATTTTAATAGCTTGTTTGTTTGCTCCAACAGTTCCGTCAGAACCTAGCCCCCAGAATTTACATCTAATTGTACCTGGTTGTGCAATACTGAATTTTTCAGCAAGTGGTATAGATAGGTTTGTTACGTCATCTTCGATACCAACTGTAAAGTTCTTTTGTGGAGTCTCTAAAGCTAAATTATCAAAAATTGCTTTAACATGTCTTGGCGTTACATCTTTTGAACCAAGCCCATATCTACCACCAATAATTTTTACGTTTCTTTCAGCATCAAAAAATGCATTTCTAACGTCTAAATACAGAGGTTCTCCAGCAGCTCCTGGCTCTTTTGTTCTGTCCATTACACAAATTCTTTGTGCAGTTGTTGGAACAGCGTTTAAGAAATGCTCTGTTGAAAACGGTCTGAATAAGTGAATTTTTACAAGTCCATATTTTCCGCCTTCACTATTTAGTTTATCAATTGTTTCTTCTATCGCTTCTGTTACAGAACCCATTGCAATAAGTACGTCTGTTGCATCTTCTGCTCCGTAATAGTTAAACAAGCCATATTTTCTGCCTGTAAGTTCGCTCATTTTGTTTAAATATTCTTCAACATGTCCAACCATATCAATGTAGAATTTGTTTGATGCTTCTCTAGTTTGGAAATAAATATCAGGATTTTGAGCTGTACCACGTGTTACAGGACGCTCTGGTGATAATGCTCTACTTCTAAACTCTTTAAGAGCTTCTTGATCTATTAAACTACCATAGTCTTCGTAATCTAAGACTTCAACTTTTTGGATTTCATGTGACGTTCTAAACCCATCAAAAAAGTGAATAACTGGTAAACGTCCTTTTATAGCTGCAAGATGTGCTACTGGTGCAATATCGGCAACTTCTTGTACAGACCCCGATGCAATCATAATGCACCCTGTTTGACGTGCTGCCATAACATCTTGGTGATCACCAAATATAGATAACGCTTGTGCAGCTAGAGCACGTGCACTTACATGGAATACTCCAGGTAATAGCTCACCAGCAATTTTATACATGTTAGGAATCATAAGAAGTAAACCTTGTGATGCTGTAAATGTTGTAGTTAACGCTCCTGCTTGTAGAGAACCATGGAATGCTCCAGCAGCTCCTGCCTCAGACTGCATTTCAACTACATCAACTTTTTGTCCAAATACATTAACTCGTCCTGCAGATGCCCAATCGTCCATAGTCTCTGCCATTGTAGTAGATGGTGTTATAGGGTAAATAGTTGCTACATCAGTGTACGCATAGGCTACATATGCAGCAGCTGTGTTTCCATCAATCGTGATTTTTTTCTTAGCCATAAAATGACCTCCTTGGATATATAGTATATTTAAACTTTACCTCAATCTTTATATTATCATATTCTCACCTAAATATCAAATAATAAATTGTGGTCAAACTTAATAATAAAACTGAGTAGTTTTTATTTATATTTATTTTTTAACAATCTTAATTTGTGTATTGACATATCGCAAAAGCTTAGTTACTATCTAAGTATGGTCAATAAAAATCAATTTTAAACATCAAAGGAGAAAAAAATGTATAAATCTATAACACAAAATTTGACATGGGTTGGTATTCAAGACGCTGATCTAAGAATATTTGACATAATTATGGAGACAGAATTTGGTACATCTTATAACTCTTATCTACTAAAAAACAAAGATGCAGACGAATATATTTTATTTGAAACGGCTAAAGAAACATTCGTTGATATTTATATCGAAAAACTTAAATCAGTAACTGAACTTAACAAAATCAAATATTTAGTAGTAAATCATACGGAACCAGACCACGCAGGTTCAATCGCCAAAATTATAGAACTTATTGAAGACATAACAATTATAGCTGCTCCTATAGCTATTACATTTTTAAAAGAACATACAAATATGTCTTTTAATTCTATTCAAGCTAAAGAGGGAACCCCTCTAACAGTTTGTGGATATACATTAAACTTTAAAAGCGTGCCATTTTTGCACTGGCCAGACACGATATATACGTATGTTGAAGAAGATAAACTTCTTGTAACATGCGACTCTTTTGGTGCACATTATTCACATGAGGATATTTTGTATAGTAGTCTTACTGACACTGAAATAAAAGATTTTGATACAGCATACCAATATTATTACAACATGATAATGGGGCCATTTAAGCCATATATGTTGACAGCACTTGACAAAATTGCTGGTTTAGAAATTAACTATGTTTGCCCTGGACATGGACTAGTATTTGATAATAATAACTTTGAAAAATATCGCAACTTATATAAAGAATGGTCAACTGTTGTTCCACGTGCAAAACAAAGCGTTGTTGTAGCATACGTTTCATCATATGGATACACTAAAAAAATCGCTGAAAATATCGCCGAAGGAGCTAAACGTACTGGACTTGACGTATTTATGTTTGATATCGCAACTTGTAATTTTGGCGACCTTATGAGTGAAGTTAATCAATGTAGCGGATTATTGGTCGGATCTCCTACATTTATTGCAGATACACTTCCACCAGTGTGGAATTTGTTAACATCATTAAATCCTTTTGTACACAAAGGTATGCTTGCAGGAGCATTTGGTTCGTATGGTTGGAGTGGTGAGGCTACAAAAAACATCTCAACTAGATTTAGTCAAATTTATTTAAAACAACCACTTGAACCATTAAGCATTCGACTTAATCCATCAAGAGAGCAGTGCGAAAATGCTATTGCATTTGGAGAAAATTTTGCCGAACATTGTATTGCTGAACGTGAAAAAAATAACTAAATTAAAAGGGCTTTAGAGCCCTTTTATGCGTCGTTTGCTTTATGTGATAGATCATAATTTACTTGTTTTTATAAAAAAATCTATCGCCCAATTATAGACGATAGATTTTTTAGTATACGCTTAATCTTTTTACTTCTAACGGCACAAACACCCCAGGTTCGTCATCATCAAATTGTTGCATTGTAGGGGGCTGTATTACTCGAGATGCAAATTGTTGTGGTGCTTGAGGTATATGAACTGGCATCAAAAATTCTAACGTATTCATATGATTCATTGGCAACATATCTTTAATCGATATTATATTTTTAATTTCAAGCAAATATTTTGCGTTAATATGATTTTTATCTTTCACAAATATATCCAATACATTTATAACTAATATTGTAAATATAAAATCTATGTCTTGCTGTTGCGATTGTTGTAATAATTCTTTTACCACGGGTGAAAACTTAGTTGTTATCTCAACTTTTATGTTGTATGAAAATTCTTTTCCTATGTGTTGGCGTTCAAGATTTTGCAACAATCCAATAGTATTGCCTAATACCCCCAATAATTGTTATTTGTAATAAGGTTCTATTTGCATTTGATTTAATTGTTCATATTTAAAACTTAAATAATTTTGTGCTACAGTTGTGGATTTTCTCAAAAATTTAGTTGTAAGTTCAGCTGTATTTATAAGAACATTTTCAGCCAAAAACATAGTTAAATCCACAAGATAATTGTAAGTTATTTGATTGTGATGCATAATATCCTCCATTTCTTATTTATAGTATAAACAAAAAAATAGCTATCTTCAACTGTTATAGTCAAAGACAGCTATTTTTGTTAAAATCCTAACGGAAGTCCTAACGTCATCCACCCAATAAATAGTACTGTCCAACCTATTAAAAATAAGAATGAATATGGAACCATAAGCGAAACTATCGTTCCAATACCTGCTTTTTTATCATACAATTGTACAGATATAATAATCATTGCAAAATAACTCATAAGTGGTGATATGATGTTTGTTGCACTGTCAGCAATTCTATATGCAACTTGAACTGCTGATGGATCGATTCCTAATCTCATAAACATAGGTATAAATATCGGTGCCATAATAGCCCACTTTGCAGATGCTGAACCCATAAATAAGTTTATAAATGCAGTTATAATTATAAATCCAACTAAAAGTGGTATGCTTCCAATGTTTGCAGATTGCAAAATATCTGCACCTGATACTGCTATTATCGTACCTAAGTTTGTGTATCCAAAATATGCAATAAATTGTGCTGCAACGAATGCTAATACAAGGTATCCACCCATTGATGACATTGCTTTACTCATATGTGCAACAACTTCTTTTTCATCTTTTACTGTTCCAGAAATTTTTCCGTATACAACAGCTGGAACAAAAAATAACAATGAAATTATAGGAATTAATCCACTAACGAAAGTTGAACCTACAATTAAAGAGTCAATAAATGATTCTTGCTCTAAATTTCTTAAAAATGAGTTTGGCATAGCAATTATAATTGCTATTGTAACTAACATTCCTACAAGTGTAAGTATTGCTGCATTTAATGCTTTTGTTTCTAGTTGTGTAAGTTCTTGTAAGTTTTTGTTTGTAACTGCTTCACCTTTATATTCACCAAGTTTTGGTTCGATGATTTTTGTCGTGATTAGTGTTCCTAATGCTGTAATCAAAAATGTTGATACAAACATAAAGAAATAGTTTGCCGTTGGAGCAATTGACATTGTTGGGTCAATAATATTTATTGCCTCATTTGTTATTTCTGATAACATCGGGTCAGTTGTACTAAGCAAAAGGTTTGCACTAAATCCACCCGAAACCCCTGCAAATGCTGTTGCGATACCTGCCAGCGGATGTTTTCCATAAGCTAAAAATATTAAAGCCCCCAGTGGAACTAATATAACATAACCTGCATCTGATGCAACGTTTGATACTATTCCTAAAAATACTGTTGCTGGCACTATTAGCGACTTAGGTGTAATACTTACAACTTTTTTAAGTGCCGCTCCTATGTAGCCTGAACTATCAGCTATACCGATACCAAGCATCCCTACTAAAACTACTCCAAGTGGAGCAAAACCAACAAAGTTTGATACAGCGTTGTTTAGCATATACTGAAATCCTGCACCATTTAACAAGCTTTTCGCTTCAATAGTTTGCACTTCGACTTGCATCGTTGTACGATTAATAAGTTCTCCTGTTACACTAAGTCCCATCGCTTCTGCCACAGCTGATATAAGAACAATTGTTAAACAAAATATTGCAAATAACGTAACTGGATGTGGTAATTTATTTCCTACGACTTCTATTGTATTAAGACATCTAGTTAGGAAATTTTGATTATTATTTTTTTCCATATTTCAGTTCTCCTTTTTATATATTTTATTAATAATGTAAATATAACACTTTTGCTGTCAATAGTCAAGTAAAACTTTCAAAATTTGCAATGTTAATATTTAACCCTGTCAAAAGTCAGAATTTTAAGTCAATTTTCCTTACCTTCAAAAATTTCAAAAAATAAAAGCTACCTCAAACTTTGAAGTAGCCTAATTAATTATAAACCAACGTTAACTGATGAACCTAATAACATCATATCGCTTTGAAGTGTAACTTGATATTTAGCAAGTGCGATTTGAGTTGCTTGCTCCATCATTACTTCTGCATAGTCAGTATCATTCATCGTGCTATAAGTATCTAATAAGTTTTCTGCTGTAATAGCATTGTTATTGTATTGAGATTGCATTCCTTTGCTATCTGCCCCAATTTCTGCTCTCAATGTGTTAGTTGCTTCTAATGCATCAGTTAAAGTATTAGCTGTGTATCCTTCTGTTGTAACATCATAGTCGTCAAGATTTAAACTTTCTGAATTAAATTCCGACACCAAATCGTTATTTCCATCAAAAACTTCTTTTCCGTTAAACTGAGTGTCTTTAGAAACTGAACTAATTTGTTCTTTAAGTTGGTCAATTTCAACTTGAATTAGCTCACGATCTGAGTCTGTTAACGTACCATTTGACGCTTGCAAACTTAACTCATGCATACGACTAATGTTGTCACTTACACTGCTAAGTGCACCATCAGCAACATCAAGCATATTCATAGCATCAGAAAGGTTATTGTTTTCCACCTCATAGCTGTTATATGCTTTCATAATTTCTTGAGCAATCGCTACGGTTGCAGCATTATCTGCCGCACTATTTATGTCTTTCCCTGTCGATGCTTTCTCTGTTAATTCTTCTTGGCGTTTACGTGCCTGTTCAACGTGCGAGTTTACGTTGTTGTCTTCGTTTTTTTGTTTAGCAGCTCCAATTGAATAAATACTGCTACTACTATTAATTGATCCTATTGTCATATATACCACCTCCGTAAATATATTCGGCATAAATGACATAAAAATTTAATATTTAGTGGGGTATTTTCGTAGGATTTAAAATAAGTTCAATTACTTCTTTGCTACTTAAAAGTTCTATATCTTCAGTTCCTTCAATATAAACTACATTTATAGCGTCTTTAAGTTCAATAGCAACGTCAAATATTTCCTTTATTCCAGGCAAAATATCTTGATTTATCTGTTTCAATATTAATGTAAAAATAAGTGCAGGATTTGTCGTTTCTTTTATTCCTGAAACAGTTTCATCTATAAGATTAGCCATATAGATATAGTGTTCAAAATATAAACAAATTCCATCGTATATAGGGGCAAGTTGTTCATCATTTTGTGCATCTGCCACATTAAATATTGTTACAAATTCATCAAACATAATTTCCGCATCTTCACGAACACTTCCAAAGTCAAGGTCTTTTAAATTTTCTATATTATCAATAAGCACATTCAATGTTTTTATAACATATACTTCCATATTGTTGACTAATGATTTTCGTTCTTTTAGTATAGGATCAGTTTCATTCTCGGCATATATATATCCTTCAAGAAAATAATTTTGTATTAAGTACTCACCCATCTCATAAATACTATTTGTAGTTATTTGCCCCATCTCTATATCAACAAGCACTTTTATAACATCTGCATCGCTAACAAGTGGTGCGTCCATTAAGTTGTTTAAGTCTATATCAAGTTCCGAATCTATATTGTTTTCTGGTAGTTCGCCCACTTTTTCTATATACTGTTGATCAATAATATCAACTACACTTAAAGGTTGTTCTTCTGTAATAGTTTCGGTTATATACTCGTCTATAATATTTGTAACAATTTCTTCGTCTTCAATTTGTTCTAACTCAGCAAATACTACTTCTTCTATTATCTGTTCTTCTTCTGTTATTTGTTCTTCAACTGTTTCTTCTATTATAGGTGCTTTCATTTCAAGTTGTTCAGTTTCAACCATAATTTCATCAGGTATTTCTAATTCATTAAAGTATTTTTCAACTTGTGTTGCAATTATTACATCAACTAAAGTTTGTTCTCTTTCACTTGCACTTATCACAAGTTCATTAACAAAACTTGATGTAACTTGCATAGATGTTACCGTTACTCCAAATAAAATACATGCTTTTATAATATTTTGGCTCACGCTACCCCTCTTTCCTATTAATTACAAAATCTTTTGTGTTTGCTATCATAAGCCCTACGCCTACAACTAACATTATAATTATAATATTAATTAACGTCCATATCTCTAGTAAATTTATGGCTATTCCAAGAGGTAATGATACAAATAAAGCAAACGACTCTTTATCAGTAACAAGTGCAAGAACCAAGCTAACAATACCTGCCACTAAATAAGAAAAAAATAGTCGGATAATATCCATAGTTATTGTAGAAATTGGACTATTTACAAAATCTTGAGGAGAGAAGCCAGTCATAACTCTAAAATTTATAAAGTCTGAACTCCACTTATCGCTATGCGGAAACACTTGGTAACATATACTAAAATTTAGACCTAATACAAATACAAAAAATAATAGTGTATATAAAAACAATGTCATACACTTTTTTATAAACCAATCCGACCGACTGTTACACTTTATAATTTCAAGCGAACCAAAATTGTTGTCAAACACTATGCCACATACTAAAAATAAATATAGTGGCAAATAAATATAGGCTATATTTACAGTATCGCTTAGTATCAAATAAGTATTTTCTAATGCCGAAAAAGTTATTGATGTCATATCAGCAATCATTATATATTTAGCAACGCTTACATATGCAACAAACGCCAATACAACAACAAATATGCACCATCGTAGCAAATTAAAACTTTGTGATAAATTATATTTCATGACAGCCCCTCCTTAATTACGCCTCCAGCTAGTAGCGTTATACCTATCAAAATTAATACGCTATTTTGCAACATTGCTGACTCCATAGACGCAAAATTCGGCAATAACCAAGGTGAATATGCAAGAGGTGGATAAAACCGCTCTAAATTCATATACGGCAAAGCATACGTAAGCAACAAATAAATTACTTGCGGAACAATAGTTGGTATATAGCTTTTATCATTAAAAAACGTCAATCCATATGCAAGAGTTGCATAACTTGCACCAAATACAAAATCTAGCAGTATAATTTGCCATTCAGAATACACGCCACATAAAATACATAGCACAACTAACGGTAACGTCAACGTTAATCCTCCGATTATAGCATTACTTATAAGTCTAACTATTACATACTTATTAAAACTTATTTTATTTAAAATAAATTGCCTATATCCTGTCTCTTTTTCAATCATTGACATGTTGGCGTATGGGATACATACTATAAGAGGTGCAATGAATGGCAAAACAAGTGATTGAGTTGTTTTAAACGCCTCAAAATTGTCATATACTTCAGCAGTTATAACATAGTACGCCCAACACCCTGCCATTACAACAAATACTATCGCCAATGCAACATAAAACATTGGCTCTGTAAGTCCTCGTTTTATATCGTTAAATATCAATTTTGCACCTTCCCATCTTTTATATAAAATATTTGGTCACATAATACTTCAATATCTTGCTGATTATGACTTGCAAGTAAAATTGTTGTTCCCTCATTTTTTAAGTTAATAAAAAAATCACGCATCTTTTCAACGCTTGCCTCATCAAGCCCGTTCATAGGCTCATCGAGTACAAGCAAATTAGGTTTATTCATTATTGATTGGGCTATTCCGAGCTTTTGTTTCATTCCAAGCGAATAAGTTTTTACTTTCTTTTTGCTATCAGGATCAAGCCCTACCAACTTAATCACAGATTTTATCGTATCAGTAGAAACTTTTTTTTGCGACATATCATTTAATATTTGCAGATTTTTGAGTCCTGTATAATGTCCAATAAACCCTGGCGTTTCAATTAGCACCCCGATATCACTCGAAAACTTTTTTGATTTTGCTATATTAACACCGTTAACAAAAATTTCGCCACTAGTTGGCAATAATAGCCCTGTAATCATTTTGAAAATAACAGTTTTCCCCGATCCGTTTCGCCCAACAAAGCCATAAATTTTACTTTGCTCAAGCCCAAAACTGATATCTTTCAAAACTTCTTCCTTTTTAAAGTTTTTGCATACATTTCTAAATTCAATGTACATAGACGTTCCCCCTTCATACCGTATTATAATAGTATACCCAATTTTTGTAAACATAATCAACCGCCTAAAAATATTTTTGCTATCGAATATGCTTGCAATATGGTAGTTTTTGGGTTATATTAAAAAGACATGTATTAGAAAGGACTTTATTATGAGCGAAGTAAATTATGATTATATAGTACAATATTTAAGGGCGCTTCACACGCCGCCAGAAGATATATTATATGAAATTGAACTAAGTATTGCAAGAGGTGAACAAACTTGGCCAATTATTAAGCCAGAAGTTGCCGATTTCATCAAAGTATTAATAACTATGTCACAACCTAAACGTATATTAGAAATAGGAACAGCAGTCGGTTATTCATCAATTTTTATGAGTAGATTAATTGCTGATGACGGACATATCACAACTATTGAGAGATTTCCAGTTATGATGGAAAAAGCTAAAAAACATATAAAAATAGCAGGTGCACAAAATAAAATAACGATACTTGAGGGCGATGCAAAAGACATACTTGGCACACTTGAAGACGAAAGCTATGATATAGTTTTTATGGACTGTGCAAAAGGACAGTACATCAACTTTTTGCCTGATTGCATACGAACACTTAAAACAGGCGGAATTCTTATAACAGATAACGTTTTGCATAAAGGTGGAGTCGCAAAATCCAGATATCACCTTGAACGTAGGCAACGCACGTCACATACACGACTTCGTGAATTTTTATGGACTATAACACATTGTGATGAACTAACATCATCAGTTGTCCCAATCGGTGATGGTGTATCTATAAGCTACAAAAACGACTTAAAGGAGAAAAATCAATGATTGAATTATTGGCCCCAGCGGGCAGTTTAGAAACACTTAAAACAGCAGTATTGTTTGGAGCAGACGCTGTATATATGGGGGGAGGAACGTACGGACTTCGTGCAAAAGCCAAAAATTTTACCCCTGATGAAATGAAAGAGGGCATAGCATTTGCACATCAACACGGCGTAAAAACATATATTACCGCAAACATTTTTGCCCACAATAGCGATTTTGACAACTTAGAAGATTATTTCAAATTTATTAAAGAAATTGGAGCAGATGGCGTAATTGTTGCAGATGCTGGTATTTTTAGTGTGGCAAAAAAAGTTATTCCAGAACTTGAAATTCATATTTCAACGCAAGCTAACAACACAAATTATCATACTGCTAACTTTTGGATTGAACAAGGTGCTTCAAGAATAGTTGTAGCACGTGAGTTATCATTTGATGAAATACGTCAAATTTATGATAACATTCCAAACGATGTTCCAATTGAGGCATTTGTGCACGGTGCAATGTGTATGGCATATTCTGGACGTTGCCTAATAAGCAACTACTTAACCAATCGTGGCTCAAATCAAGGTGAGTGTGCTCAACCTTGCAGATGGAAATACCACGTGGTGGAAGAAACTCGACCAAACGAATATATGCCAATAGTTGAAACAGAGCGTGGCACATATATTTACAACTCTCGTGATTTATGTATGATTGAATACATTCCACAGCTTATAGAAAGCGGCGTCCGTAGCTTCAAAATAGAGGGACGTATGAAAACGCCTCTATACGTTGCAACCGTTGTCAAAGCATATCGTGATGCGATTGACACGTATCTTGAGTCGCCTGAAAAATACGAGCAAATGAAGTCACACTTTTTAGATGAAGTTGGCAAAGCAAGTCACCGTGAATTTACAACTGGGTTTTATCATCATAAAACTACCGAGCAAGACCAAACGTATACTCACAATTCGTACGTTAGAAACTATGAATTTTCAGGCACAGCTCTTGACTACAATAGTGAAACAAAAATTCTAACTGTTGAGCAACGCCGTAAGTTTTCCGTTGGCGATGAAATAGAAATTTTGCGTCCAAAAGGTGACGTAATTAAGACGGTTGTTACAGAAATGTGGAATGAGGAGGGAGAACTTATAGAGTCTGCTCCTCACCCAAAACAAATAGTTACTTTTAAAGTTGAAGAAAATATTACATTGCCTGCAATACTTCGTAAGTTTGACAAAACAGCTAATTAATTTTTTACATCAAATTTAATACAATAATTTTAAATTTGAACTCTCCACTAGGCTAAAGTCCTAGTGGATTCCTACGTACAGAAACTTTTGTTTCTAATTTAGAAGGCTATCCCCGTAGTCCCTACGGTTTAACTACAACATAGTTTAAGCACACTTTGCTAATTCTTCTATGTTTTTTGCT
>MDSP01000047.1_pt1 | contig 26794 bp, 22 predicted proteins | sample 1005811 | NCBI WGS metagenome assembly MDSP01 (sample SAMN05526596, study PRJNA338239) | gut metagenome | isolation source: stomach gut content | host: Naso elegans | place: Saudi Arabia: Red Sea | collected 2011-04
CGAATTGTGCTGAAAGAACTGCTATATTTAAAGCTATATCAGAAGGCGAAAAAGAAGAAATTGTAGCAATTGCCATAGTTAGTTCAGGCAAAATTGTAACGTATCCATGCGGTGTTTGTAGACAAGTTATAAGCGAGTTTATGGGCAAAGATGGATTATTGATATTTGAAGATGAAAACGGAAACGAAATTACTCACACTTTTGGAGAAATGTTTCCATATGGATTTACTAAAGATGAATTAGATAAGGGGTTAGGTATATGAGATCAGGATTTATTTCGATTGTAGGACGCGCAAACGTTGGGAAATCAACACTTATGAATAGACTAGTGGGGGAAAAGATTGCAATAATGTCAAACAAACCACAAACGACACGTCACAGAATACAGTCGATATTAACAACAGACGACTTTCAAGCGATATTTATAGACACGCCAGGGATACACACACCAAAAACTAAGCTTGGAAACTATATGGTTAATGCAGCAAACACAACACTAAACGAAGTAGACATAGTGTTATATTTGGTTGAACCAGAAGACAAAATTGGACGACTTGACAGAGAAATTATTGACCGTCTAAAAACGATAAACACGACTATCTTTTTATGTATAAACAAAGTTGATTCAGTTTCTAAAGAAGATGTATTGGAAGTAATTAATCACTATAAAAATGAAGATATATTTGAGGAGATTATACCAATATCAGCATACGAGGGATACAACTTAAATAGGCTTATGGATTGCATATACAACCATTTGCCAGAAGGTCCACAGTTTTTCCCAGATGACATGATTACAGACCAGCCAGAGCGTCAACTTGTGGCAGAGCTTATTCGTGAAAAAGCACTTCATCTACTGGACAAAGAAATACCACACGGTATTGCTGTAGAAATTGACACGATGCGTCAAAGAGAAGGCAGTGATATAGTTGATATTGAAGCTACAATTGTATGTGAACGTGACTCGCATAAACGTATTATTATCGGCAAGCAAGGGCAGATGATTAAAAATATCGGAACTAATGCAAGACGTGATATAGAAAGACTATTAGGCTCAAAAATTTACCTAAACTTATGGGTGAAAATTAAGAAAAACTGGCGTGATAGCGATTTTCTTCTTAAAAACTATGGCTATAACAATAGAGATATGCAATGATAGTAAAGGGTTTAGTTATAAAAGAATATGTTGTGGGCGAGGGTGATAAATATATCACCCTTTTTACGCACGAACTTGGTAAAATAGATGTATTTGTACAACGATATACAAAAAATTATTCAGCAGGTACAGGGCTATTTGTGTATGGAACTTTTCAAATTGGTGTTTCAAAAGGTACATATAAGTTGCAAAGCGTAGATATTATAAATATGTTTCATAAATTGCGGGAAGATATTTTGATGCTTAGTTATGCAAGTTATATAACAGAATTTTTGCTTGAAGTAGCACATGAAGGAGAAAAAGAGTTGCTTAGACTATCGCTTTACACTTTGCATGAGCTGACATTAAATAAGCTTTCATACAAATTAATAAAAGCAGTATTTGAGCTTAGGGCAATGAGGTGTATAGGGCTTATGCCAAGCGTAACGCATTGTACGCAGTGTGGCGAACAAGCCTCAGAACAAGACTATTATTTGTTTTCGATTGAAGAAGGGGGATATATTTGCAATAGTTGCAACGTTCCAAAAGCTATAAAAATACAAGCTGATACAATGTATGCTATGAATTTCATTTTAAGCACACCATACAAACAACTATTTAAGTTTAGTGCCTCAAATAAATTAGTGTTAGAACTTGTAAAACTTGTAGATAAATACATTTTATACTATATTGAAAAAACTTTTAAAACTACAAATTTCATACGCAATCTTGACGGTTTAATGTAATATGTGGCAAAATATGTATAATACAATTTAAGAGGAGTATACGAATGGATAAAATTTTACTAATTGATGGACTAAGTATAGTAAACCGTGCTTATTATGGTATGCCAAAACTTACAACTAAAACAGGGTTTAATACTGGTGCGATAGTTGGATTTTTTAATATTATATTTAGCATTATAAATAAAGACAAGCCAGACTTGGTATGTATAGCATTTGATGTTAGCAAACCAACGTTTAGACACATTCATAGTGAAACGTATAAAGCAACTAGAACTGGTATGCAAAGTGAGCTTAAAGAACAAATTCCCGTTTTAAAACAAATTCTTGACACTATGGGCATATTTAGAATAGAAAAAGAAGGCTTTGAGGCAGATGATTTGATTGGTACAATCGCTAAAAAAGCCGAAGCAGATGGATTAAGTCCAATAATACTTTCGGGTGATAGAGATTTACTCCAAATTGCAAGCAAAACTACGCTAATAAAAGTTCCAACAACTAAAAATAGAGAAACTATAACAAAAGAATATTTTGAAGCTGATGTTATAGAAGAATATGGGGTTACACCTACAGAGTTTATTGACGTTAAGGGGCTTATGGGCGATAGTTCGGACAACGTTAAAGGCGTGCCAAGCATTGGTCAAAAAACAGCTACAAAACTTATAACCGAATATCACTCGATTGAAAATTTATATGAAAACATAGATAAAATCACAGCAAAAAAACAACGTGAAACTCTTATAGCACATAAAGACGATGCGTTAGAAAGCAAATTTTTAGTAACGATAAAATGCGATGTTGATATTAAATTTGATTGGGAGCAATTAAAATACAATCTAGTGGCAACTGATGAAGTTATAGAACTTCTAAATAAATTTGAGCTTAGCAAAATTTTAGCAAAACTAGCAGTGGTTGATAAACCAGCCCCAGCACAGCTAGAAATAGATACTATAGATATTTGTGCACTAACATTTATGGATAAATCTGAACTATCACTAGTAGTAGATATACAAGATATAAATTTGCACTTATATTTAACAAACAAGCAAAAAACAGTTAAAACAATTGTAAATTTGCATAATACTGATGAGGTAAAAGTTTTAAAAAAATTATTTGAAGACCCAAACACAAAAAAATATGTATACGATAACAAAACACTTAGACATATGTTATACAATTTACAAATATCATTAGAAGGGGAAGTGTTTGATATAATTATTGCATCATACTTACTTGCACCAACCGAAAAAGATTATGATGTTAAAACGTTGCTAGGACAATTTTTAAATGTTCCAGATATAGCAGAAAATGATTTTGGAGCAATATCAAAATCTATATTTGAACTTGTGCCTAAAATGCATAGTGAACTTGAACAGCAGGACATGTTGGACTTGTATTATAATGTGGAGCTTCCATTATCAAAAGTGTTATTTGATATGGAAATTGAGGGAATAACAATTAATCCTGATGCATTAAAACAATTTGGTGAAAAACTGCAACTGCTAATAGCCGACATAGAAACACAAGTTTATGAAGAGGCGGGAGAAAAGTTTAATATCAACTCACCAAAACAGTTAGGAGTAGTTTTATTTGAAAAGATGGGGATACCCCCAATCAAAAAAACTAAAACAGGTTACTCAACATCAGCAGAAGTACTTGAAAAGCTTGAGTCACTGTATCCTGTAGTATCAAAAATTTTAGAATATCGCCAATATACAAAACTTCACAGCACGTACGTTGTTGGGTTGTTAAAAGAAATGTCTAGCGACAACAAAATTCATTCAACATTCAAGCAGACGATAACAGCGACAGGGCGACTAAGCTCAACAGAGCCAAATTTGCAAAACATTCCTATTAGAATGGAACTTGGGCGTGAAATACGAAAAGTATTTATCCCAAAAAGTGAGGAGTATACATTTGTTGATGCTGATTACTCACAAATTGAACTTAGAGTGCTTGCAGCAATGTCGGGCGATGAGACGATGATAAATGCATTTAAAAACGATATTGATATACATTCACTAACGGCGTCACAAGTGTTTGGTGTGCCATTAGATGAAGTTACAAGTACGATGCGATATAAGGCAAAAGCTGTAAACTTTGGGATAGTGTATGGGATAGGGGCATTTTCACTATCAGACGATATAAAAGTTTCTCAAAAAGAAGCGGCACAATATATAGAAAGCTATTTTGAAAACTATCCAGCTATCAAGAGCTTTTTGGATAAATTAGTTTTAGATGCTGAGCAAACAGGATACGCTACAACTATATTAAATAGACGTCGACCTATAGTTGAGCTATCGGCAAGTAACTACTCTATTAGAGAATATGGCAAACGAATAGCTATGAATATGCCAATACAAGGAAGTGCAGCCGATATCATAAAAATTGCAATGGTAAATGTGGCAAACAAACTTAGGGGGCTTAAATCTAATTTGATTTTAACAGTGCATGATGAATTGTTGTTAGAAGTTCATGTGTCAGAGCAGGAAATAGTTACAAATATATTAAAAGAAGAAATGGAAAATGCAATAAATTTTTCAGTACCATTATTAGTAGAAGTCAAAAGCGGAAACAATTGGTTTGAAACAAAGTAAGGGGTGACATATGGTTTTTGGAATAGTTGGTGGGATAGGGGCTGGAAAAAGCTTTGTATCCCAACTGATAGGCGAAATGGGAAGTGCAAAAATTATAGATACAGATAAAATTGGACATCAAATTTTGCTTAAAGATGGTGAAGCATATGCAAAAATTGTAGATATTTTTGGGGAAAGTATTTTAGATACAGATAAGCAAATAGTGCGTCAAAAGCTTGCAACTATTGCATTTTCAAATCCTCAAAATGTAAAACTACTAAATGATATAACCCACCCTATTATATACAACATTGTGCAGACGCAAATTAAACAATCGCCCGAAAAGTTAATATTAGTGGAAGCACCTCTACTCATAGAAAGTGGGCTAATAAATATTGTAGACAAAGTAATAGCTGTTTATGCTGATGAAGATATAAGAATTGAGCGAGTTATAAAAAGAAGTGGTTACACTTATGATGAGGCGAAAGCTAGAATTAACAATCAAAAGCCTTGGAGTGAGCTTGAGAAAGTGGGGGATATTATTATAAATAATAGCGGAGGAATAAACGATACAAAAGAACAAGTTTCAAAGTTGCTAAAGGAGGTTGACTAGATGAAAAAAAAGCTTACATTAATGGCGATTTTGGGTATACTAATGTTTGGTATAGTAAATGTTGTATATACAGTTTATCCGATGCCCTATGCAGATATAGTAGTTGAAATGTCAGATAAATATGGCGTAGACTATTTGTTAGTTTATGCCATAATCCAAACAGAATCAAGGTTTAGAGAAGACGCATTGTCCCCAAGTGGTGCAAAAGGGCTTATGCAAATTATGGATATAACAGGCAAGTGGGGGGCAGATGAAATAGGAATTTCTGATAATTTGTTTGACCCTAGAATAAATATAGAAATTGGAACGTGGTATATTGCAAAGTTGATAAATCAATATGATGACGTTGATATGGCACTTATGGCATACAACGCAGGCAGCGGAAACGTTGCAAAATGGCTAGGTGATACTAGATATAGTTCGGACGGAAAAACTGTACATACTATTCCATTTAAAGAAACAGATGACTATATAGATAGAGTAAATTTTCATAGACAGATGTATGAATGGTTGTATTAGAGAGGAGAAACAAATGATTAGGTTTTTATATGTACTAATGACTATTTTTCTAGTTGGTTGCGGTTTTGACTTTGACAATGTTGTGTTGTCAGATGAAGAAATAGTTTTAGAAGAAGAAATTAAAACAACTAGCGTATTGTCACTTAGTACAGGAACAAATAAAAAAGATGATGAGCTAATATTGTCGATGAATACCCCTCAAACGTTGCACCCGATATATAATACAGACGAAACGGTATTTCAAATATTACACTTAGTATTTGACACATTAGTTAATGTTGAGCCAGATGGGAGTGTATCAAAAAATATAGCCGAATATTGGACAATAAATGATGATAACAGTATTACGATGGTTCTTAGAAGTGATATTTTTTGGCATGACGGTGAGCCACTTGAGGCAGATGACGTAGTATTTTCGATACAAACGATAAAATATGCAAAAAGTAGCATATATTCATCTAACGTAGCAAATATTGCATATTCAACTGTGCTTAGTCCAAACACTGTGCAAATATATTATAATCAACCATTTAGTGGTATGTTGCAAACTTTATTTATTCCTATTATACCAGAGCATATTTATAACGTGCCATATGCACAGGCGATAAATTTAGATCCCGTTGGTAGTGGTGCATACAAGTTTAGCGAACATGTCCCGCTAAAGTCGTTACATCTTGAGGCAAATGCAAATTATTTCAAAGGTAGTCCGAATATAGACAAAGTTGAAATTTTGATGACACCTGACCATGAAGCAACGTTATCAGCATTTTCACAAGATTTAATAGATGTTATTTATACAGAAGTTATGGACTGGGGTAAATATGCAAAAGATAAGTCGGCTACAATTTATGAAATTCCAACACAAAAGTATGAATTTATAGGAGTAAACTTTAATGACGAAATTTTGAGTAAAAGAGGTGTACGTGAAGCGTTGATATCGTCAATAGATAGAGAAAATTTGATTGACATATATTATTTGGGGCAAGGAAGTGTTGCTGACACCCCTATTAGTGCTAATAGTTATTTGTTAGATAGCACATTAGAAAGTATAAAATATGATAAAGAAAATGCAAGATTACTTCTTGCAAAAGAAGGATTTGAGTATGATGAAACGCTAACTTTTTCATTGCTAGTAAACAAAGATAATGCCGAGCGACTTCGAGTTGCACAAGGTATTGTTCAAATGTATGATCAAGTTGGTATACGTTTAGTGCTTGAAGAAGTTGATGTTACAACTTATATGGATAGAATTTATAGTGGTGATTATCAATTGTTTTTGGGTGGTTGGAAACTTTCATATATACCAGACTTAACATTTGCATTTCATTCGTCACAAAGATATCGTGGCGATAATTTTATAAATTACAACAGTGATGAAATGGATACATTGTTAGAGGAAGCGTTTATAGCACATCCGAACGATATAACAACAGCATATTCAAACTTGCAACAATTTTTCATATCAGAAGTTCCATATATAAGTTTATATTTTAAAAATGGGGCATTAATAACAAAAAATCGTGTGTCGGGCGATATTGACCCTGATCCGCTAAATATTTTTAGTAACATACAAAATTGGAAGCTAGATTAATAAGGAGGAATGCAAATGGGTGACGTATTTAAAGAACAGTTAGTAAAAGCAAAACGCAGTAAAGAAGATTCTAAAAACAGAATTTTAATGATGATAGGAGCAGTTGTCATATCACTTATAACTATTATAATTATACCAGCTTTAGGGGTATTAGTTAGTATTGCAGCGGCAATTGGTTGCATGTATGGTATGCGTTATTTTGATAAAGAGTATGAATATTCATTAACTAATAACGAACTAGATATTGATATAATTTATAGTCAACAAATTAGAAAAGAATTTTATGCTGTGGATATAAAAAAGATTAGTTTGATGGCAAGTATAAATGATTATCGCCACAAAGCTGAAATTGAGCAAGCAACTAAAGTTGTTGATGCAAGTGACGGGCAGGAGACACCTGCAACATACGCTATAATTTATCCAAATGAGGGACAAAATGTCAAGGTTTTATTTACTCCAAATGAGGAGATGGTGACATTAATTTACAAACAAGCACCTCATAAGGTACACAAAATGAGATAATTGTGGTATAATATCTTTTAACCAAAAAAAACCAAACTAGGAGGAAATAAAAAATGTCTAAAATTGTTAAAGAAGGGGTTACGTTTGACGATATTCTATTAATCCCAAACTACTCAAATATTTTGCCAAAAGATGCAGATTTAAGCACAAAACTTACAAAAAACTTACGCATTAATGTACCTTTTATGAGTGCGGGTATGGATACAGTTACGGAAGCACAAATGGCAGTTGCTATCGCCAGACAAGGTGGGGTTGGTATTATTCACAAAAATATGTCTATCGAGCAACAAGCAGAAGAAGTTGATAGAGTAAAGCGTTCTGAAAACGGCGTAATAACTGATCCTTTTTCGTTATCAAAAGAGCATTTTGTATATGAAGCAAATGATTTGATGGCAAAATACAAAATTTCGGGTGTACCTATTACAGAAGGTTCAAAACTTGTTGGGATACTTACAAATCGTGACTTAAGATTTGAAACTAACTTTAATCGTAAAATTGAAGAAGTTATGACAAGTGAAAACTTAGTAACTGTTCCAGAAGGAACAACATTAGAAGAAGCAAAAAAACTTCTTGCAAAACACCGTATCGAAAAATTGCCAATAGTTGATGCAGATTTCAACTTAAAAGGTCTTATAACAATTAAAGATATCGAGAAAGCAATTATGTATCCTAATGCAGCAAAAGACTCACAAGGCAGACTTCTTGCAGGTGCAGCAGTTGGGGTAACGGGCGACGTTATGGAACGAGTTGACGCCCTTGTTGCAGTAAAAGTTGATGTTATTACAGTTGACACAGCTCATGGACATTCAGAAGGTGTTATTGGGACTGTTAAAAAGATAAAAGCTAAATACCCAGAACTTCAAATTATTGCAGGAAATGTTGCAACAGCAGAAGCTACACAAGCACTTATTGAGGCTGGTGCAGACGCAGTTAAAGTTGGTATTGGACCGGGTTCTATTTGTACAACTAGAGTTGTTGCAGGGGTTGGTGTACCACAAATTACAGCAGTTGAAGATTGTGCAAAAGCAGCAGAGCCACATGGCGTGCCAATAATTGCGGACGGTGGTATCAAATATTCAGGAGATGTTGTTAAAGCTATTGGAATGGGTGCACATGTATGTATGATGGGTTCTATGCTTGCAGGTTGTGACGAAAGTCCAGGGGCTATGGAACTTTATCAAGGTAGAAAATACAAAGTGTATCGTGGAATGGGGTCACTTGCGGCTATGGAACAAGGTAGCAAAGATAGATATTTTCAAAATGATGCTAAGAAACTTGTGCCAGAAGGTGTTGAAGGACGAGTTGCATACAAAGGAGAAGTTTCAGATACGATATTCCAAATGCTTGGAGGACTTCGTGCAGGTATGGGTTATGCTGGTGCAGCAACAATCGAAGACCTTAGAAAAAATGCTAGATTCACAAAAATCACTAGTGCAGGTCTAAAAGAAAGTCACCCACATGACATTCACATTACAAAAGAAGCACCTAACTACAGCATAGAATACTAGGAGGCAAACATGATAATAGTACTTGATTTTGGGGGACAATATAACCAACTTATCGCTAGACGTATTAGAGAAAATAACGTTTATTGCGAAGTTCACCCATACAACATAAGCCTAGATAAAATTAGGGAAATGAATCCTGAAGGTATAATTTTTACAGGTGGACCAAACAGTGTTTACCAAGAAGATTCGATTGTATGTTCAAAAGAAATTTTTGATATTGGCGTACCTATTCTTGGAATTTGCTACGGATCACAACTTGTTGCACATTTACTTGGTGGAAAAGTTTCAACTGCGCCTGTTAGCGAGTATGGAAAAACTGAAGTTAGCGTTGATACAAACTCAAAGTTGTTTAAGGGGATATCTCCAACAACTATCGCTTGGATGAGTCATACTGACTATATCGCAGAACCACCAGCAGGATTTAAAATTACAGCAACAACGGCTGATTGTCCTGTTGCAGCGATGGAGTCTGATAATGTTTATGCAGTGCAGTTTCACCCAGAAGTTATGCATACAGCTGAAGGTGAAAAAATGCTTGCAAACTTTGTAAATGAAGTGTGTAAATGTGATTGCAACTGGAAGATGGACGCATTCGTTGAAAAAAGCATAAAAGACATTAGAGAAAAAGTTGGCGATGGAAAAGTGTTATGTGCCTTGTCTGGTGGGGTAGATTCATCAGTTGCGGCTGTAATACTTTCTAAAGCGATAGGTAGTCAACTAACGTGTGTTTTTGTTGACCATGGGTTGCTTAGAAAAGATGAGGGCGATGAAGTTGAAGCTGTGTTTGGAAAAGATGGCGAATATGACTTAAACTTTATTAGAGTTAATGCAGCAGATAGATTTTATGAGAAACTTCAAGGGGTTACAGAGCCAGAACATAAGCGTAAAATTATAGGTGAAGAATTTATCCGAGTTTTTGAAGAAGAAGCGAAGAAAATTGGAGCTGTTGACTATTTGGTGCAAGGGACAATTTACCCTGACATAATAGAAAGCGGGCTTGGAAAATCGGCTGTAATAAAATCACATCATAACGTTGGTGGACTGCCTGATTGTGTAGACTTTAAAGAAATTATCGAACCGCTTAGACTTTTGTTTAAAGATGAAGTTCGTAAAGCAGGGCTTGAACTTGGTATACCTGAGTATTTGGTATTTAGACAACCATTCCCGGGGCCGGGGCTTGGAATTCGTATAATAGGCGAAGTTACAGCAGACAAAGTTAAAATCGTTCAAGAAGCAGACTATATTTATAGAGAAGAAATTAAAAATGCAGGTATTGATAGAGAAATTGGTCAATATTTTGCAGCTCTAACAAATATGCGTTCGGTTGGTGTTATGGGCGATGAGAGAACTTATGACTATGCGATTGTGCTACGTGCTGTAACGACAAGTGACTTTATGACAGCTGAAAGTGCGGAGTTGCCTTGGGAAGTGCTTGGCAAGGTGACAACTAGAATTGTAAATGAAGTTAAAGGGGTTAACCGTGTGTTGTATGATTGTACGGGGAAACCACCAGCAACGATAGAACTTGAGTAGTAAAATAAAACCTTATTATCTAATTGTTTAGGTAATAAGGTTTTTTATTATAATTGACTGGGAATAACGGGTAAGAAACACCAAAAAAAACTGAAGGACACTAACCACCTTCAGCTTTTTTCTTTATATAATCCCTGCAACAAACCCCGCAAGGAAAATCGAAATTATCCCAGTTATAAACCCTGCAGTTATCATATTAGGTCGCAAATAGTTTTCAAGAATTTCAACTTCTTTTTCATCTTTCCCTATTGCTTGTGCAACCTCGTTTGACATAAACATAGTTGTTGGGAATCCAAACATACAAGTCAAACACATACATATAGCCATACATTCTTCAACTTTAAATATACGTCCAACTACTACGCCAGACACGCATGCACCAAACACCCCAACGCCCAAAACTACAGCTAGTGGTATCAACAGCTCAAACAAATCATTTGGTGTTGCATTAGCCAAGTTTGAGAAAATCATAAGCGTACAAACAAATAACATAAACCCATATGATTTCGTGTTTTCAAGTGCATTTTTTTCAAGGAAACCAAGTTCTGTAAATATCGTACCATAAACTAATGCAATTACGATATAGCTGATAGCACCGTTCATTGCAGCTGATGTGTAATACGCAAAAATTGTAACAAGCCCTAATTTAGCCATCGTCATAGATGGTCTTTCAAAATCATCAGGCAGTTGCAATGGTTTACGTTTTTGAGTTCCTGTTGCATCAATAGTTTCAGACTTTAATGGTTGTTTACTTGCATCACTAGCTAAATATTTTCTAGCTGCAATTTTTAGCAAATATGACGCTGTTGGTATACCAACAAAAGTTTGACACACAAGCATTAATACAACAAATAGTGCCAGTTGGTCTTTACCAAGCTCTGTTAATGCTGTTGTCATAACGATTGACGCTGTTGTGCTACCTGAAAATATAGGTGCTCCAGCAAGTGCCAAATCTCTACCGATAATAAATTGTCCAATAAGATATACGCCAGCAGTTGCAAAAGTAACAGTTAAAGTAGCGATAACTACTGTTTTCCACTGTTGTTTTAGCGACTCAAAATCTAGCATGTTACCCATACCTGTAAGCAAAATTCCTACCAAAATGCTTGCGATAGGTAAAATTGCTGCACTATCAAATATTTCAGGTGGTAGCCCAAACCAAAATCCTAATAGTAGTGTAATCCCAACGACAAATACTGCCGAAAATGTTGCTTTAGTTTTTAGTGCTACATACTCGCCAAATGTAAATATAAAAGCGAATATAGTAAATGCCACTATACCTGGCATGTAAAACCCCTCCTATCTAGCGTTTCCAGTATATTCTTTTGTCACAGCAGGAACTATTCTTTCAGGTGTTTTTAGCTCATAGTCGTTAGCTTCAACCCTAATGCTTTTTATAATAACTGGTGTAAGTGGTGGCGTAAATTTGCCTTCTGTTTCGTCAACTGGCACATTTGCAAGTTCCTCAAGTAAGTCTTGTCCAGAAATAATATTTCCAAATCCTGAATAGTTTCCATCAAGTTCATCTGCTACTTCTTTATGTACAATAAAAAATTGTACAGCTTGACTGTCAACATGGTCATATCTCCCCATAGAAATAACACCTTTGACGTGTTTAAGTGGATTTTCTACTCCATTTAATGAGAATTCTCCTTTAATAGAAAATTCTGTTGGGCTAAAACAAGTTCCGTCAGTTGACCCTCCTTGTAACACCCAGCCTTTTCTAATTCGTTGGAATGGTAGCCCGTCATAAAATTTGCTATTTGCAAGATCTGCAAAGTTATACACCGTATTTGGTGCATGTTCAGGGTGCAATTCAAATGTCATCGTTCTGTCGTCTTGCATTGTAATTGTTGCGATTGGTTTTTTCATAGTATGTTCCTTTCTACTTTTGAAATTTAGTAAAACATTGTGTACTATTGGTATTATACTAAACCTGTAATATTATGTCAATCTTTTATATACGGAGTTAACAAATGAAACATTATGTAAATAATCAATTTACTTTAAAACTAATATAATAATTTTGATTTATGTAAGACATAACTTGACAGCTCATAGTATTAATAATATAATCTATATAATTATAAATAGATAGGAGAATTGAAATGTCAAGTAAAGTAATAGTATCACTAAATAAGGCTGAAAAAATAATATATACACAAATTATTGGACAGTTATTATACAACTTGCCTGCATCGGTAGTTTATATAGAAGGAATTATGGGAATAGGTAAATCACAAAAAATTGAGCAACTTAAACAACAATTACAACAGTATACTAATAACCACCCAGACTTAGAAGATGGTGAGTGGGGGTTTGTTGATATGCGTGTTGCAGGATTTACAGGGTCAGACTTGCAAGGTATTCCAAGCATCGAAAAAGATGGAAAAGAAGCTGTTTTAAGATGGATTAAAGATGTAACGTTGCCTAGGCATACAAGTAAGCACCCTTATGGGATTATTTTTTTAGATGAAATTAACCAAGTTGAAGATAACTCAGTTCGTTCTGTTTTGTATCAGTTTTTACTAGACAAAAAAATGAATGATTATGAACTTCCAGATGGCTGGTTCATTGTTGCAGCAGGAAATCGTGAGGAAGATGGAGGAGTATACAATAGATTGCTTGCCCCTATTCGTGATCGTATAATGATTATAGAAGTTGAGCCAAATATAAAAGAATGGATAGATTGGGCTAGGCAAACAAAAGTACATCCAGCAGTTGTTTCAGCTGTTGATTTGTTTCAAGAAGATATTTTTCACACATATAGTCCAGATGTTGAAATGGAAGGTGACTCTGATGGTACAAACTACGTATTTTCAACACCACGTTCGTTGTCGTTTGCATCAGATAAAATTAAGCTTTATGAACAACTTAAAAATAATGAAGATATAACTCTGGAAATAGAAGATTTGGAAGTTATGTTGCGTGGATTACTTGGGAATGTTGTTGGGAGAACGCTATGCACATTTTATAAACAAACAGGAAGTATCCCTATTGAGCAAATTAAAGCTGCAAAATGGAAAGACGGTAAAAGTAGCATTATAAAGGAACATAAACTACAAAAATTGTCAACAGACAACGTTGTATATTTAACAAATTTAGCGGTATATCCGCAAACAGAAAACGAGCTAATTATAACACGTAATATAGTATATTTGTTGGCATACAATTCAAGTTATGCATCATCTATAAACTTAATAATTAATACGCTTACTCCAGACCAACGACTTGAAATCAACACTCATGCTATACACAACTCAAACGTTAGCTTGATTGATTTGGCACAAACTATTGCCGATGAAACAACAAAAGCTTTGAAATAAGGGGGGTATACTATGTTTGATTTATTTGAACAGCTGGAGGAGGCAACAAAGAGCCAACAAGAGGAAGCAAAAAAAGAAGTTGCCACTAGAAAACTTGAAAATATGTCTGCTATGGAACGTGCGACAACAAAAAGTTATAACGGAGTTGTTGTGCAAGAAAAAGATATAAGCGAATTTATTGTCACATCTGCAATGGAAATTGCCCCGCATTTATCCCCTATATTTTTGCGTGATAAAGAATACAACAAAAATTTGCCTCATACAGTAACGTTATCATCGGGTAAAATCTCGTTTGGTAGAGGAATAACGACCCAACAAGCAAATGAAAATATTTTTGATATGCTGCATACATCACTTATGGCTATAGTTGGGGGGTATCTTGAAATACGAATGCCCGAAAATATTTTTCTTGATACAACAATGAGGCAATTGTATGTGTATTGCACAAGATATTTGTATGCTACGGGGGTTGCATATACTCTTATAAATTCGCCATATGCATTGGGGATAAGCGAAAATAAAATGCCTGCAATAGCTAACAAACATTCAAAAAAATATTTAAAAGACGTTGATTATGTTATTGCAAATCTTGCTATGAATGTAGATAAGACAGATTTAAAACAGACGATTGCTAATGCAGTGCAAAAATTTGAGGATAGGGGCGAATATTTTATAGTTCCGATAAAATACAAATCAAGTTCGCATGATATTATAATAAGGAAGAAAAGCCTACAAGTTATATTTATGCCTGACCAAAGTTTTGAACAGCAACTGCAAGTTGTAACTGATAAGCTGGAGAACTTATATGAGGAAAAAGAACAGTTGCAAAAAGCAGTTGATACTAAAAATGAGCAAAAGCAAAATAACCCGAAAGCAACACAGGCTCAAAAAGATTTGATAGAAAAATATTTGTTATCCAAAAAGGCTTGGAAAAACGTTAAATCCAACATATCAAGCGACATATCAGAAGTTGATGCAAAGCAAGTGCATACAACTTTACTGCAATCGCTACAAAATAATTTGGATAACCCTAATGTGGTTGTTGTGCTAGATAAATATAACGAGCTTGAACCTATATTTTTTGATGGAACAACAAAAAGTGTATTAAACTTGCTAAAATTGTTGATGCATGCGGTATACGCAACAACAGGGGACGACTTTAGTGGTATAGTTGATATTTTGGAACCACCAACAAATTATGACTCTATACCGTTATATGCAATAAAACAAGTGTACAACCAAAATTATGACCAAATGAGCATGGACTTACTTGCAAATAAAGTTATAGATATTGGTGTAGATAAAGTTAGTAAAAGTACGTTACGTTCACTTGTTGCTAAGTTTAAAAAGTCACCAGCTGATTTTTTAGGCAATTTGCAAAATACCGATAAAAATCTAGCATTTGAATATTATTTATCGCCTGAATATTGGTCACTCATAAGTGATGTGTGTTGCCCGATATTGTTAGACGATGAAACGTATAACAAGTTATTTGACGATATGTATAAAATTGTATCTACGAATATGCAATTTAGAAGTTTAAACACTTTGTTTGATGAGTTGTGTGAGTTACTAAATCCTGTTACCCCTGAGGAAAAGTATGTTATGATGGTGAGCGTGATTAAGGCGTATACAGTATCAACAAACTTAGACACGTCACCCCTAAACTTAAATACCGAAACAGGAACGAGAGGTAATTTTTTTGTTACACCTGATAGTTATGATGATATACCATTTACAGCGTTGTTAAATATGTTAAAAGAGGCGAATGTGCAAATAAGTCCAATTGGGAATATTGTGACACAATATCAAAATTTATCGGCAAATATTCGCTTAACGATACTTGCTAACTTTAAAGCTGACCCCAAAAAATACATTTTGGATATGACACAAAATAATGAAACAGAGCAAGGGAAAATAGAGGGGCTTGAGTCCCAAATAGATGATTTAACAAACCAACTTAATCAATTACAACAGCAACAATCAGACACTTCAGATATAGATGAATTTGATGCTAATATCGGAAATGTTCTTAGTGCTGATATGACAAAAAATGAATTTACAACTTTGGTTGAAGATTTACAAAAAACAGCACAAATACTCCAAGCAAAAGGAATTTCGGTCGATGGTTTATCTACACTGTTAGATAGAACTCTCGATAGTTTGTATAACACAAAGCCAACTTTATACCAACAAATTTCGGCATTAGTACGAACAATGAAACCATCAAACCAACCGACTTTTTCAAGACCAAATAAAAAGTATTTGTCTAGTGGATTTATATTGCCTACTAATTCGGCTAAATCATACAAAAACGACTTAGAGGGTTTTAGTATATTTTTGGATAGTTCGGGTTCAATGAGTTTTGATGACGTAAAAATTTGTATTTCATTAATCGCATCTATGGAAAAACAATTGCCTAGAAAAGGTGAGTATTTAGAATTTAACTCTGAGATACTTCCTTTAAAAGTACGAAATGGCAAATTAGTTGAAATGCCAAAGTCAACAGGGGGTACGGATATTAGAACAGTTATTAATCATTGCAAATATGATACAAAAAATAATGGAAAAATGTTACGTATTATAATATCAGACGGTGGATTTTGTTGGAACACACTTATTGATTTTGCAAACGAAAATAAGCGTGAAAAAATTGTTGTTATACTAACAGATAATGACAGCTATTTTATAACTAACAGAAAAAAAGAGCAGTTTTTAAGCAGTGGCAGAAATAGAACGATGATAATAGAGGCACAGCCGTCTAAAGATAAATTGTCAACAAAAGTTTGGCGAAAGTAGGAGAAGATTATGCTAAAAATTTTTAATACAAAATGTATAAAGCATTTAAAAGAAAATTATATAAAGTATGCACCAAGTTTAAAAGTTGCATTTGTATCAGATGACGATGTAAAGAAGAAATTGGAGCTACAAGACGGCTTAACAATAGTTCAAACTAAACGTTGTTTAATTGCATATATTAACAATCCCAAGTCGTTTAAAGATAATGTATTTTATGATGCTATGTTAGAACAGCTTGAGAAATTGCCTACAGGTAACTACACCCCTAAGTTGCCGTTATCTATATACACTCCAACATATAATATTGAGATGCAAAATTTTGCTGATAGTATGCATTTTAGTTGCTTTTTTGACTTGAATGTAGAAACAAAAAATATTGAAGTAACTAGAGTTGTATATAATGTTGAGGCTAGAAATGCAAAACCACATGAGTGGGCATTGACTGCGGACGGGCATTTTGAACCAGCTATACAAAATCTAAAAGTTAAATATTATATTGATAGTTATTATGACGATCAATCAACAGAGGCATACCCTTTTGAAGTTGACGAACAAAGCAATATAATTATAGATGGTAAGCTGATAATAGCAGGAAAGACACCACCAACTTGTTATTTAAACAATCTTTATGTTAAACTTTCTAAAGAGCCAACGCAAATAATGTGCACATTTAATACTGTGCAACGTCGTCAACTACAAATAGGGGCAAACTATACCGACCTCACCCCAGATAAAGTTGTGAGTGAGTCGCCTGCAATTTTTGTTGATGATGAATATTTTTTATTTGGGACAAAAATGCCTAAAAAAGAACAAATTGATAGAGGACTACCTGAACAAAAAACGTATTATTACAACTTTAAGTTTGCTGAGGACCAATTTGCTTTATCAGTGTTAGGACTAGTGTTGTATGGATTTTCTCTTGGTGAAGTTATAAAATATATAGAAGAACCATATGAAGAAAAATCTATAAATAAAAACGTTGTGAATTGGGTAAAAAAATTGGCAAGCATAAATTCTAATACTTTTATTTATATGAAAGAAAGACAAAATGAATATTTAGCGGAAACTATTATTAGATGTAGGAGGGACTAATGTTAACAATATTTGAAAATTCAAGATTAAAGCCGATTATTGACAACTATATGTTTTATGCTAAAGGGCTAAAAATAGTGTTAGATGAACAAGATTCATCTTATCGTGCACAATGTAAGTTGGAAGTTTCGGTAAGTGAGGACAAAAAATATTTGGTGGTACGTATTATAAACCCAAGCAATTTTAATGCTTACAACACTCCAAATTTTTCTGACGTGCTTGATAACTTTCCAAAAGAAGAAGAACCATATACGCCAGAATTGCCATCTTCATATCATAATGTATCGTATAAGTTTAGATTAATTGATAAATATCCTGATAAAAAACCAAGGTGTAACTCTTTTCATTATGAAATATTAGATAACGGAGATATAGAGCCGACTAGTTATTTTATGATAAATAAAGTTGATGAATGGGTATTAAACGTAGCAGGAACTTTTGAACCAACAAATCGCAACTGCAAAATAGTATTTCATCTAAAGACAGATCGATATACTGATTGGAAAAATCTCAAAATAAATAAAGTTGGGGACATAATTTCTAGTAAAATACCGCTTGTTAAAACTGACTATGAACCTACGTACAGACTAAACAAAAAAATGGTTAAGCGTACGAAATGTGGATCAAAACTAGTATGCAAAAAAACTAGCATATCAGAGTATTATTTGCAAGAAGGTAAAAGTGTATTTGATTTAACATTTGATAAAGTTGTAAGTGAGTCACAAATATTACTCATTGGCAACAGAAGTTTTATGGGAATAGAAATGTCGGAAGAAGAAAAGATAGAACGAGAACTAAAAACGACTAAAACATACTATTTTAAGTTTAAACTTATCGAGGATAGGTTGCCATTATCAATATTGTCACTAGTGTTTAACGGTGCAACTTTGGGGGAAGCGTTTTATAAGCTTGATGAGTTTTATGGACCAAAGTTTGGAAGAACAAAAATAGATAGCAATAAGTTTATTGGGGGTTGTGGATATAACAATTTGCCAGAATACACAGTAAAAAGCGTATAATATAAGGAGAAAATTATGCAAGAAATTAAATTGCGAAATAGAAATGAAATAACTAGATCACTTGCCGAGCTTGGTATAGATATAAAAAAGAAAGTAGCTAGATCGGGATTTGAAAGTCTAAAAGGTATTGAGGCGTTACTTATGTACACGATTACAAATGCTGATTATTTTAGTGTAACTGCTGATAGAAATACGCCTCCTAAAGATGCCGATAAATTCATGATACAACTCGAAACGTTTATTAACACTTCTCTTGAAGGGCGTGCATCAGTTTTTGAAACGTCATCAGTTCCGCAAGTGCTTGGATATGGAGTTTATGTTAACAACTATGTGTCTAATAATTCGGCTAATTTTAAGTATATATACGGAATTTCTCAATTGTTATTGCCAAAACATATGATTGATGAACTGGGTGATATTTCGAGGAAAAGTATAACAGAAGTTATTGCAAATTTAGATGTTGAAACTATACAAAGCCTTGTAGGTATTGAGGGGCAAGTGCCCACTATTTATGAGGTGACGATACGTACAAATGAAGAATCAAGAGAATTTGCAACTGATAAATTTGCTTGTTATGCAACAGATGGACAAATTTTAATTATTTTTCCAGTAGATGAAATGAATGAAACCAGCGAGCTTAGAGGAGCACATATAAATTTAAAAACGGGAGAAAAAAAGTTTATTGAGTCACAAATGGAGCTACTAGGGACGCTGAAACTAATCTTATAATAACTTAAATTGTAATTCAAAGCAACCTGATAATTTGGGTTGCTTTTTTGTTATAAATCTATTTTATAAATACAATAAGGTTTTATATTTTCATACCAATCTGAAAAATCTATAGGGAGGCTATTGCATGTTTCTAACAGCTTGCCATCTAGCTGTTCAATAATTTTTTTTGATGCAATATTTGAACTACAACACGTAATATAAACATAGTCCATATTGTGTGCTTTAGCTACTTCAAAAGCTAGTTTTGAGGCATAGTACGAGTATTTGTGACCACGATATGGTATGTCGATTTCGTATTCAATATGTCCATCATAATATGTATGTTGATTGTAACCAATACGAATATTAATTTTTCCAATTTTATTGTTTGCACTATAAATTTGATAATAATACAATGAATTTGCCCAGTTATTCATTAGTTTTAACGTTAAAGTTTCGTCTGATATTTCAGTAATCATGCGTAAAAATCCTTTCTCATTTTTATCTACATATATTTTATCATATGTCCTAAAAATGTCAAGTAGAGGACATAATGTCCTCTAATCACACAATTTATTTACAATTCGTAACAATTTTTCAGGACTATCATAGCTAGATACAGCTATTCTTTGAATGTTTGTTGGACAAGTTGCATCGTTGCCTATTCCTGTAAATTGCAAGTCAACCCCAATTTGTTCAAGCCACACTATAGTATCATCTGTATACAAACACTGCGGGTACGCCAAGGCGTGCACATCACGTTTGCCAAGGTGTGTTTCAATTTCTCTTAAACAATGCAGTACTTCTTTTTGGGCTGTAGTGCAATCTGTGCTATCCATTAAAATATGACTGCTAGTATGATTTTGTATATCGATAAGCCCACTATCTTCCATTTCTTTAGCTTGCTCCCAGTCGAAATATGAACTATAAGTTGTATCACCAATCAAATCAGCTATAACAAAATATGTAGCAGGAATATCATATTTTGTTAATACTGGAAAAGCTTCTTCATAATTACACAAATAACCGTCGTCCATCGTTATCAAAAATGGCTTGTCTGGCATTCCCCCCAGTCCGTGCAAATATTTAGCCAAGTCAAGCATCGTGACAGGGGTATAGCCATTATCTATTAATGTAAGCAGCTGTTGCTCAAATAAATCCGTTTGGACTATAAATGCTTTGTCGACTTCGGCAACTTCCGTGGCAAATTTGTGATAAACTAACACAGGTATATAACCATTTTCGTATGATACTTCTTGGTCAGTAGTATAAGTTTGTGTGGTACGCTCGGCACGAATTGGCATATTTCCGTATAGGGTAGGGGTGTATAAAAGTGCGATTAATGCAAAAATAGAAAATTTTATCATGTTTTTTCCTCCTAAACTGAATATAATTCTATTATAAACAACATACTTAATTTATAAGCACTCCAAAAAGAGGAAATACGACAAAACGATAGTATAATAATATAGTTAACGAAAAAACACAAAGGAGTATAAGTAAATGGCAAAGACAATGCAAGATATAGTAGCAATCGCAAAATCGAGAGGTTTTGTATACCCAGGCTCTGAAATTTATGGGGGGCTTGCAAACACTTGGGACTATGGTCCGCTTGGTGTAGAACTTAAAAACAACATCAAAAGAGCTTGGTGGCAAAAATTTATCCAAGAACACCCACTAAATGTAGGGGTAGACTGTGCAATTCTTATGAACCCTCAAGTTTGGGTTGCATCAGGGCATCTTGGAGGCTTTAGTGACCCTTTAATGGATTGTAAATCATGTAAAGAGCGTTTTAGAGCAGATAAAATAATCGAAGATTTTATGTCAGAACAAGGCAAAGAAGAAGTTGTTGACGGTTGGTCAAATGAAAAAATGCAAGACTATATAAAGGAAAATTCTATTAATTGTCCATCATGTGGAGAACATAATTACACCGACATTAGACAATTTAACCTAATGTTTAAAACATTCCAAGGTGTAACTGAAGACTCAAAAAATACTGTATATTTGCGCCCAGAAACGGCACAAGGTATTTTTGTAAACTTCAAAAATGTACAACGTACAAGCCGCAAAAAAATTCCGTTTGGTATCGGGCAAATTGGAAAGTCGTTTAGAAATGAAATTACACCTGGTAACTTCACATTTAGAACAAGAGAATTTGAGCAGATGGAACTTGAATTTTTCTGCAAACCAGGAACAGAAATTGAGTGGTTTGACACTTGGAAAGAAACTTGCCACAACTGGTTGTTGACGCTAGGGATAAGCCCAGACAACTTACGTATGAGAGACCATTCTCCAGAAGAACTTTCTCACTATAGCAACGGAACAGCAGATATCGAATATTTGTTCCCATTTGGGTGGGGTGAGTTGTGGGGTATTGCAAGCCGCACAAATTATGACTTGACAAAGCATAGCGAGCACTCAGGCGAAGACATGAATTATTTTGATCCAACGACTAACGAAAAGTATATCCCGTATTGTATTGAACCAGCACTTGGTGCAGACAGAGTAACGTTGGCATTTTTATGTGATGCTTATCAAGAAGAAACTCTTGAAGATGGTGAAACTAGAAATATATTTAAGTTTCACCCTGCAATTGCACCAATAAAAGCAGCGATTTTACCACTTTCTAAAAAACTTAGTGAGCCTGCAACAGAAATTTATAGCACACTAAGCAAACACTTTAACGTGGAATACGATGAAACAGGTTCAATTGGGAAACGTTATAGACGTCAAGATGAAATCGGTACGCCGTTTTGCATTACGTATGATTTTGAGTCACAAAATGACAACATGGTGACAGTGCGTGAGAGAGATTCTATGGAGCAACACCGTATTGAAATTAGTAAATTAGTTGAATATATATCAGACCACATTAAATTTTAATTGCGGGCGCCTATGCGCCCAAACCTATAAAATAATAAAAATAGTAATTAAAAAATTAGTATGCCCATATTATATTGTAAGAAGTATTATAAATATGCGATTATTTGTCAATACTAATATCAGATAAAAAAAGAGGAAATATGACACGTTTGTAGTATAATTATGTTGTATAAACTATTATTAATTAAGGAAGGTATAAAAATCTATGTATTTTTCGGATACTTTTATTGAAAAAATAAGAGCCCAAAGCGATATTGTATCTGTTATCTCAGAACATACAAAGCTTACTAAAAAAGGTCACTCACATGTTGGACTATGCCCTTTTCATTCTGAAAAAACACCATCTTTTTCTGTAAGTGATGACAAACAAATGTATTATTGCTTTGGCTGTGGTGCTGGTGGCAATATCATAACTTTTGTTATGGAAAAAGAAAATTTGGCGTTTGTAGATGCTATTGAAGAACTTGCCAATCGTGCAAATATACCTTTAGAATTTAGTGAGAACAGCGAAAATCAACATGAAAAAGTTGTTAAGCAAACTGCTATAATGGAACTTCATGTTAAATCAGCACGTTTTTATTACTTTAATTTACAACAAACATCTAATCCTGAAATTAAAGATTATTTAGCATTTAGGCAACTAGACGAAAAAACTATTAAAAAATTTGGTTTAGGCTATGCCCCATCTGACTATACTATATTATATAACCACCTAAAAATGCAAGGGTATAACGATAATATATTGTTAGACAGTGGATTATTTTCAAAAAGCCAACATACAGGAAAGCTGTATGATAAGTTTTCAAATAGGCTTATGTTTCCGATATTTAATGTTAATAAAAAAGTAATTGCTTTTGGTGGTAGAGTTTTTGGTGATGCTATGCCAAAATATTTAAACTCTCCAGAAACAATTATTTTTGATAAAAGCCAAACTTTGTATGGCTTAAATCTTGCAAAGATGCACAAACATGACTACTATATTCTAGTTGAAGGATATATGGACGTTATTGCTATGCATAAAGCTGGTTTTACACAAACGGTTGCATCTTTAGGCACTGCATTTACTACGCCACAAGCAAGACTGTTAAAACGATATACAAGCGAAGTCGTAATTATGTATGATAGCGACCAAGCAGGTAAAAAAGCGACGTTTAGAGCAATGGCTATTTTGCGTGAAGTGAATATAAATGCTCGGGTTGTAGAACTTTTGGACACAAAAGACCCTGATGACTTTTTGGTCAAATATGGGGCAGAAAAATTGCAAAAATGTATTGATACATCAAAAACAGATGTATGGTTTCAAATTATGGACTTACAATTGCAATATGACATTAAAGTGCCCGAACAAAAAATTAAATTTTTGCAAAATATTTCCGAAATTATTGCTAAATTAGCCAGCAGTATAGAACAATCGGTGTATGTTGATGAAGTTTCAAAAAAATACGATATTGATAAAGTAGCTCTTGAGGCCGAAATTAAACGAGTCTATGTTGGGACACCAAAACCTATTGAGACAACATCTCAAATTGGACGTCTACCACGTGAGTTTACATCAAATATTTCAATTGATTTGTTATCTGTATTATATCATTATAAGCAAATTTTTCCTAAAGTAGAAAACTACATAGGGGAGTGGCTGTTTGATGAAGGCGTTTTGCAAGATTTATATAAATGTATTGTAAATGCTATTAAATTCGATCAAGAAATAGATCTTGGTTATTTAAATAGCAAATATGTTTCTAAAGAAGAACAACAAATAATTTCTAATGTTATTTTAGGGGAAGATACCCGTTATCAGACGAGCACACTACTAAACAAAATGTTAAATGACACAATAAAAAAATTAAATGATCAACATTTTGATCGTCAAATAAAGGAATTATCTGCACAGCCTCAAAAGGCATTAGAATTACAAAATCTACTTTCTGCTAGACAGGATTTTAAGAAATTGAATATTGCTGTTATAAATGGTTAGAATAGTAGACAGAGAAAGGATTGAGTATATTGAAAGAAGAAGCACAACAACAAAAACTGACATTTAAAATTAAGCTAGATCAACTTTTGCAATTGGCTCGTGATAAAAATGGGGTTTTAGAGCAAAAAGAAATAAGCGACGCTTTTGGGGAATTAGAACTTGAACCAGTACAAATTGAACAAGTGTATGAATATTTAGAATCACAAAGTATAGATATTATAGGTGATATGATTGAAATTGATAATCCAATAGAAGATGAGGAAATTGATTTTAGCTTACCTGAAGGAATTAGCATTGATGACCCTGTACGAATGTATCTAAAAGAAATAGGAAAAGTTCCTCTATTATCCGCTGAAGAAGAAATACGACTTGCACAGCGTATGGAAGAAGGCGATTCTGAGGCAAAAAAGCGTCTTGCGGAAGCAAATTTGCGTTTAGTTGTAAGTATAGCAAAGCGTTATGTTGGACGTGGTATGTTGTTTTTGGACTTAATCCAAGAAGGAAATCTAGGACTTATTAAAGCAGTTGAAAAGTTTGACTACCGTAAAGGTTATAAATTTAGTACGTATGCAACGTGGTGGATTAGACAAGCAATAACACGTGCAATAGCTGATCAAGCTCGTACTATAAGAATTCCTGTTCATATGGTTGAAACGATTAACAAACTAATGCGAGTTTCTAGACAACTTCTTCAAGAACTTGGGCGTGAACCTCAACCAGAAGAAATTGCTGTACAAATGGAAATGACTGTATCCAAAGTACTGGATATCATGAAAATATCGCAAGAACCTGTCGCTTTAGAAACTCCTATTGGGGAAGAAGAAGACACAAGCCTTGGCGATTTTATACCAGATGATGATGCACCTGCACCTGCAGAAGCAGCAGCATTTACCTTATTAAAAGAACAGCTTATAGAAGTGCTTGATACACTTACAGAGCGTGAACAAAAAGTATTACGTCTTAGATTTGGGTTAGATGATGGTAGAGCACGTACGTTAGAAGAAGTGGGCAAAGAATTTAAAGTGACACGTGAGCGTATTAGACAAATTGAGGCGAAAGCACTTAGAAAACTTCGTCACCCAAGCCGTAGCAAAAAACTTAAAGATTATTTGGAATAAGAAGGTGTGTACAAAAGATGAAATTATCAAATAGATTACAAATAATTGCAAGTTACGTTCCTCAAGGGACTAGGCTAGCTGATATAGGCACAGATCACGCTCATATCCCAGCATATCTTAGTAGCAAAGTTGACTATATTATCGCAAGCGATAAAAATGCTGGGCCTTTAGAAAATGCTAGACGAAATACGCAAAACTTATCAAATGTAGATATACGACTTGGAGATGGTTTAAGTAGTATATATTTAACTGATAATATCCAAACTATAATTATTGCTGGTATGGGGGGACACGTTATACAGGAAATTTTGAAAAATGGAATGGAAGTAGTTCAAAATTCTCAAAAATTAATTTTGTCCCCACACACTGCTCAAGATGAGGTTACCGAGTTTATAAAAAACATTGGTTTTAAACTAGTATCAAAACATCAAATAGAAGATAGCGGAAAATATTATACGATAATAGTTGCCGACAATATAAAATTCTATAAAGGAGAGAAGAAAATGTATACAGTTAAAGATGTTATGGAAAAATTAGAATATCTTGCCCCTGTAAATATAGCTGAAAGTTGGGATAACGTTGGCGTGTTAGTTGGAGCTGATGACGAACCTGTTACTAAAATAATGTGTGCGTTAGATATTAATGATGCTATTATTGATGAAGCGATTGACGAAAAAGTTGATTGCATAATAACACACCACCCATTTATTTTTTCAGCATTCAAAAAAATTGATTATAATACGCCACTTGGACGTGGTATACGCAAACTGATTATGAATAAAATATCATTAATTGCTATGCATACAAATTTTGATAGTGCATTTGGCGGTATAAATGACATAATATGTAAGAGGCTTAATATTACTGGTACAAAAGTGCTTAATAATTTTGGGTGTACAGAACAAAAATATGGGCTTGGCAGATTTGGGATGACGACAGCTATTACGTTAGATGAGCTTATAGCAAATGTGAAAGTTTGCTTTGATATAAATCATCTTAGACTAATCGGGACGACAGACGAGCCTATCAAAACAATTTCAGTGTGTTCAGGCAGAGAGCTGATGAGGAGGCGGTGGAGGAAGAAGAGGAAGCTGGAGAGTCAACTAGGGTAAGTGGAGAATCCTAGTC
>MDSP01000048.1_pt1 | contig 26769 bp, 20 predicted proteins | sample 1005811 | NCBI WGS metagenome assembly MDSP01 (sample SAMN05526596, study PRJNA338239) | gut metagenome | isolation source: stomach gut content | host: Naso elegans | place: Saudi Arabia: Red Sea | collected 2011-04
CAATAAATGTAAACAAAGGTTCATATTTTATAATTCCTGCAGTAACTGTAACTGATAACGCCGATACAAATTTGGTTGCTAATGTAACAATTACATTTAACGGAGCAGATTATAGCACAAATACTATTGATACATCTCAAACAGGGACTTACGTTATAACTTATAATGCTACAGATAGCTCAGGTAATTCTGCTACACCAGTTAGTATTACAGTAAATGTACTTGATAACACGCCTCCAACTATCATTTATTATGGAGATAAATCATTTATTGTAGAACAAGGTGAAACTTTTGTTATGCCAACGGTTACAGCTACAGATGATGTTGATGGAAGCATAACTCCAGAACTAAAAATTCAACTAAACGGAAGCGATACTACAGAAACTACAGTCGATACAAACACTACAGGAACGTACACATTAATTTATACTGCAACTGATACCTCAAATAACGTAAGCACATTAGAAATTACAGTAGTAGTTGTTGGTGATATAACTCCTCCAGAGCTTGAATATACAGGAAGCCCAATTATTTCTATAACTAAAGGTGAAAGTTTTGATATCTCATCAATAGATGTAACAGGAACAGATAATTCTGGTGGTATAGTTACAATCAACCATGTAATTACGAAAAACGGAATGGCTGTTGATGGCAATGTTATTGATACAAATGTTTCAGGAACGTACATCATAACTTATACTGGGACTGATACTTCTGGCAACACAAGTTCACCAGTAGTTGTAATTGTAGTTGTTGAAGATAAGTTAGCACCTGTATTATCATCTGATGTAAGTAGCATTACAATTCAAGCTGGAGAACCATTTACAGCACCTGTAGTTACTGGGGTTGATGATGTAGATTTGGCAGTAAATGTTCAACTAATAATTACAGATAATACCGATACTGTCATTACGAATTTTGACCCAACAATTGAAGGAGTATACACATTTACGTATTTTGCAGTTGATAGCTCAAACAATAGAAGCGAAGATTTATTAATTACTGTCACAATCTTAGCTGATACGACTCCTCCAGAAATTCATTATTCAGGGGCTACTGCTATAGATGTTGCAAAAGGTTCAACTTTTATTAACCCAACAGTAACAGTAACTGATAATGTAGATACAAACTTGGTGGCAACACTAACTATTACAGACAAAGAAGGCAATGTAATTTCTGCTGTTGATACTCAAACTGTAGGAGATTATACACTAACTTATAATGCTACAGATAGCTCAGGTAATTCTGCTACACCAGTTGTAATAATTGTAACTGTAAAAGATAGTTCAGCACCTGTAATTACGTATCATGGAAGCGTTGATATTACTGCCCAGCAATACGAAACTTTTGTTATGCCAACGGTAACTGCTACAGATGATGTTGATGGAAATATAACGCCAGAACTAAAAATTACATTTAATAACGCAGAATTTAACGGAGCAAATATTAACACTTCAGAAATTGGAATTTACACACTAACTTACACAGCTACAGATACAGAAGGAAACTCTAGCGAGCTTGTAATTACAGTGGAAATTGTGGCTGATACAACTCCTCCAGAAATTTTTTGTGAAACATTGTATATAACTTTGCAAAAAGGGCAAGAATTTACTATGCCAGTTGTTACAGCCACTGATAATGATGCAGTTGGAACTGTAACTATTACGCATACAATAACAAGAAATGGTGAACCAGTAGATAATGTTGATAAAGATGTTTCAGGCACATACATTATAACTTACATCGGAACAGACCAATCAAGTAACCAAAGTTTGCCACTAACAGTAGTTGTAGTTGTTACAGACGGAGAAGGCCCATTACTTTCATCAAACGTAGACAGCATTACAATTCAAGCTGGAGAAGCCTTTACGTATCCAGTAATTACAGCAACAGATGACGTTGATAGTGCAGTAAAAGTTGACCTCGAAATTACAAAAGGAGAAACAATAATTACTTCGTTTGACCCAACAGAAATTGGCGAATATAAATTTACTTATTCGGCACAAGACAGCTCAGGAAACGCAAGTAATGTAGTTGTAGTGACGGTTACAATTTTGGCAGATACAACAGCTCCTGTACTTCATTATTCAGGAAATTTAACAATTAATGTTGCTCAAAATTCAACGTTTATTGACCCTGTAGTTACAGCAACTGACAACGTAGACACAACTTTAACTATAGATAAAATTTATAAATTTGGAGACACAGTTACAGATAAAATTGATAGTTCATTAGTAGGAACTCACTCAATAACTTACACAGCTACAGATACAGCAAACAACACAAGTTCAGAGTTAGTTATTACAATTATAGTAGAAGATAAGTCAGCCCCAGTTTTTGACTACACAGGAAACGTATTTTTCACTGTGCAAAAAGGAGAAAGCTTTACACTTCCAACAATTACTGCCACAGATGCAGTTGATGGAAATGTTACGGTTGATAGTGTAGGAACTGTTAATACTTCAGAAGTTGGAACGTATACAGTAACTTATACTGCTACAGATAGCGAAGGAAATTCTTCTACTTTGGTAATTACAGTTACAGTTGAAGCAGATACGACACCACCAATTTTAAATTATTCAGGAGATATGTTTATTTCTCTTGAAAAAGGGCAAGAATTTACTATGCCAGTTGTTACAGGTACTGATAATTCTGGTGATACCGTAGAAATTACACATACAATAACTAGAAATTCTGCAACAGTAACCACGGTTGATACTGCTATAACAGGAACTTATATTTTAACTTATACAGGAAAAGACAGCTCAAATAATTTAAGTTCTCCGTTAGTTATTACAGTACAGGTACAAGATGGAACTGCTCCTACACTTCATTATTCAGGAACTGCAACTATAACTTTACAATCAGGTGAGATTTTTGTATCACCAGTTGTAACAGCTACTGATGATGTAGATTTGGCAGTAAATGTAGATTTAAAAATTACAAAAGACGATAATGAAGTTACTTCGTTTGACCCAACAGAAATTGGGACTTACAAATTTATTTATACAGCAACAGACAGCTCAGGAAATACGAGTAACGAATTAAAAATTACAGTTATCATTCAAGAAGATACGACACCACCAGTAATTACTCACACAGGAGATACTTCAGTTACGATAGTTAGAAATTCATCTTTTGTTATGCCAACAATAACTATTACAGATAACGCAGATACAGATTTAAGCTACGATTTAGAAATCACATTTGAAGATAACAATGGTAACTCAACTAGTGTAGCTTCAGTAGATACAAGCAAAATAGGAATTTATACTTTAACTTATAGCACAAAAGATAATTCAGGAAACGAAACTACTTTAGAAATTAAAGTTACAGTTATTGACAATGTTGCACCAGTGTTTAACTATAATGGATTGTTAGCATTTAATTTGGAAGTTGGAGATAGTTTTGATATTCCACAAATTGAAGCTATTGATGATGTTGATGGAACAATTACAGCTACGTTCGTAATAAATGGTGACTCTTCTATAACATCAATTGATACTTTTAACACAGGAACTTATACTATAGTCTATACTGCTACTGATAGCTCAGAAAATTCATCAAACTTAACAATTTCAGTAGTTATAAATGGAGATAGTACAGCGCCAGTTTTAAATTATGTTGGAGAAACTTCTATTAAAATAGCACAAGACGAAATATTACCAACTTTTGATGTTACAGCTACGGATAATTCTGGAGAAAGTGTAACGCCAGTCTTGGTTGTTAGCAAAAACGGAGAAATAGTAACATTTAATTCGGCTGAAGTTGGAACTTATATTTTTAGTTACACAGCTACAGACAGCTCAGGAAATACGAGTTCTCCATTAATTATTGTAGTTATTGTTGAAGATGAAACTCCTCCAGTTTTAAATTACACAGGAGATAGTAGTTTTACAATTGAAAAAGGTGGAAGCTTTGTAACTCCAGTAGTTACAGCAACTGATAATGTTGATGGAAATGTATTTGTAAATTTAAAAATTACCGACTCAAGCAACACAGAAATTTCATCATTTGATACAAATACAGTTGGAACATTTACATTTATATACTCTGCTACTGATAGTGCTGGAAATACTAGCAATGAATTCACAATTACCGTAGAAGTTGTGGCAAATACAGCACCAGTAATTTCTTATACAGGAGCAACAACTTATACTATTAACCAAAATTCAACTTTTATTGCACCAACAGTAATTGCAAATGATACTACAGACGGAGTAATTGTTGCGCAAATGACTATCGAATTTGAAGGGGCAGAAGTTAGTGAAATTGATACAACTAAAGTAGGAACTTACACATTAACTTATGTTGCAACAGATAGCGATGGTCTAACAGATACGTTAGTAATTTCAGTAACTGTAGAAGATAATACAGCACCAGTTTTAGACTACACAGGAAACGTATTTTTTACAGTGGAGACAGGTTCAACTTTTGTAGCTCCAACAATTACTGCAACTGATAATGTTGATGAAAATGTTACGGTTAATGTTGTTGGAACAGTTGATACAAATACGGTTGGAACTTATACTTTGGTTTATACAGCTACAGACAGTGCCAGCAATTCAACAAGTTTAACAATTACAGTAGAAGTTGTGGCAGATACAACAGCACCAGTATTTAACTACACAGGAAATAAAGCAGTAGAATTAAACCAAGGTGAAAATTTTGAGATGCCAATAATTACTGCAACTGATAATGTTGATGGTGATTTAGGCTCTATAACTCCAGAAATTAGAAGAAACGGAACTGTTGTATCTTCAGTTGATACAGATATTGCAGGAACTTATATTTTAATTTATACAGCTACAGATAGTGCTGGCAATGAAAGTACCTTAGTAATTACTGTAACTGTTATAGAAAATGAAACAGTGGAAATTGCTGACCCTGCTTTACTTAGTGCTTTAGGTAACTATGGCATTGAAGCAGATGGAAACAGTGTTTCTATTGAGCAACTTAGAAATTTAACTGGAACTTTAGACCTTAGTAACTCAGGAATTACTGATATTTCTGGTTTACAATATGCAACAGGAGTAAGCCACATTAATTTAAGTGACAATAATATTAGCGACATCAGCGTGTTAAGTACGGTTAGCATATCAAATGCTAGAACAACAACTTATATGCAAGTTCAAACGCTTGACCTAAGAAATAATCCTAACTTAACAACTTTAGATGGTGTGGAAAACTTATTTGGTTTAACAGAAATTTATTTAACAGGAAATACAAATTTGCAACAGTTCAATTCACTAGAAAATTTAACTAACTTAGAAATTATTGAAGTAGATTTAACTTTAGTTAATGGAGATGGTAATTTAGTTGAGATAATTCAATCGTTAACAGAAAATTCATTTGTAGATTTAGAGCTAGTTATTAATACACAAAATTTATCTACATCTCAAAAGTTAGCCTTGGAAGAAACTTTACCAAACGTTACTATTACACAAACTTTAACTACAGTGTTACCAACTCATGATAATGACCTAAAAGCAAGCACAAAAGTTGAAGTTGATACTACAGAAATAATTACTGTTGTAAATCAAACTGAAGAAACTCCTCTTATAAAGGAAGAAACTGCTCCTTATACAATTTTAAGTACAATGATGTTTGATGAAAACTTGGCAGATTATATGGATAATATCACTATAATTATGCTAATGCCAGTTGAAAACCCAGATTTTACAGACATGACAGAAACTCACTGGGCAAATGAGGCAATTACTCAAGCAGCACAACTTGGATTAGTTTTAGGAATGCCAGATGGTTCGTTTAATCCATCACAAACGCTACAAGTTGCAGATACATTTACGTTTTTAGACAGATTACTATTATTAAATGGCATTACAGAAGTAAATTTATCTCGCCAAACAGTAGAAAATTATATTACAGACAACGAACATTGGGCCTTTTCTTCAATGGCTTCTATAGGAGCTAAACTTTCTGAAAGTACCCTAGAAGCAGTTATGAATTTAGAAAATGGAGATATTACTCGTGAAATTTTGGCTCAAATTTTATTTGAAATCACAAATGGAAAACTTGAAAAATCTGAACCAGCTAAAGATTTTGTAGATATTTTAGCATATCAAGAAGCAATTGATTACTGCGTACAAACTGGACTATTAAATGGAACTAGCGAAAACGAAATGTCACCAGAAAAAATTGTAACTCGTGCTGAGATGGCTACTATTTTAGTAAGATTACACGAAAAATTAAACTAACAAAAAACAACCCTCTACTTTTACATAGGGGGTTGTTTTTTAAATTTTTCTAACTTTGAAATAAAGTTTAATCCTACATCTTTGATAAAAACTACAAACCAAACTCCAAAAACGCCAACTCCAAACCATGGATTTACGTACGCTAGACCTGTTCCAACTCCAAATAATACTGCCCACTTTAGCAACAAAATTCGTAAATAATCAAATACTTGCTCCTTGTCATACAAATCTTTTTCCGATTGTGGAAGAGTGTTCCAACCACCAATCAAAAAACCACACTTCTCTTTAAATATCCCAACTATCATACTCATAACTCCAAATAAAATACACATTGCTCTACAAGCTTCAAACATCTAACCACTCCTTTTAAAATTTAGTATACCCTATTTCTATCAAATTTTACAATAAAAACAGAATATTTATGTATAAGTAATACATTTAAAATCAATTGTTTGAGATTAAAAGTATTCAAGTTGTAATTAATATTTAACATAAATTGCCGTCTTTATTTTAGAATATTAGAGTTATGTTAAGGAATATTAGAGTTATGTTAAGAGCATATTAAGAATGGGGGATATATCATTGAAAAAAACATCTTTTTTATTTCTACACTTAATCAAGTTTTAACATGAGCTTTACCAAAATATGATAGATGGCAATAAGTAATTTAATATATACTGTAATTAATAAAACGCAGAAAATATAAGGAGGCAACTATGTCAGCAATTAAATTAGAAAAACTAACAAAGGCTTATCAAAATAGCCCACCAGTAATCAAAGATTTGGATTTAGAAATCGAAGAAGGAAGTTTTACAGTTTTACTTGGAGCTTCTGGGTGTGGAAAATCAACTATTTTAAGAATGGTAGCAGGCCTAGAAGAAAAAACAAGTGGTAAAATTTTCATCGGTGATAAAGATATGGAGAATGTAGCTCCTGGAGATAGACACATTTCAATGGTATTCCAAAACTACGCTCTTTATCCAACTATGACTGTTCAAGATAATATTGAATTTGGTCTAAAAAATATGAAAATTCCACCAGAAGAGAGAAAAAGACGTATTACAGAAGTAGCTAAAACTGTTGGATTATCAGAGTTTTTAACTCGTAAACCACAAAATCTATCTGGGGGTCAACGTCAAAGGGTGGCTCTTGCTCGTGCAATTGCAAAAGAACCTGAATTATTCCTAATGGACGAACCACTTTCAAACTTAGATGCAAAATTAAGAACTCAAATTAGAACAGACTTAATCGAGCTTTACCGTAAATTAAATACTACTTTTGTATATGTAACGCATGACCAAATCGAAGCATTATCAATGGGTACAGTAATTATTTTATTAAAAGGTGGAGTAGTTCAGCACATGGGTTCTCCAACTGAAATTTATGAAAAACCAGCAAATATTTATACTGCAAAATTTATTGGGTCACCTCCAATGAACGTTATTGAGGCGCACCATGTAGGTTCTCAATTAAATGCAAGTAATGAGGTAAAATTTGTTGGATTTAGACCAGAGAAAATTTATTTATCAAGAGATAATTTCAAAACAGGAGATTTAACTTTTGATGGAGAAATTTTGGCAAGAGAGCTTCTTGGAGATCAAATTTTATATAAAGTTAAAGTTAATGATGAGGACATTTTAAATATTAAAACGTTTAATGAAGATGCTCTTGATTATGGACATATTCAGTTTTTCGTACCACGCAAAGATATTAATTTCTTTGATGTAAATGAAAATCGTATTGAACACGCTTAAAGGAGGATTATAATGCCACAACTCGATCAAATAGAGGCCATGCCAGAACCTATGGCAGAACCTCTTAATATCCCAAAAGCCAAGTCAAAAATTAAAGATAAAATGTTGCCATATTTGATGATAACACCAGCAATGATTATAATGGCCGTTTTCGTAATTTATCCGATTTTCTACATGATTTATTTAAGTTTCTTTGACTGGAACATGATGAGTGAGATGAAGTATGTTGGTACGAGAAATTACCAACGTCTTATTGAAGATGCTGACTTCCGTCAAGTAATTGGAAACACATTTAAATATGTAGGTTGGACAGTTGCATTATCTGTATTTTTCGGGCTTTTATCAGCACTATATTTAAAAGCAAATACAAAAATTAATACATTTTTACAAGGGGCAATGTTTATTCCTCACGTAGTATCATTAGTATCAATTTCATTTATTTGGATGTGGCTAATGGAAGGGCAATATGGACTTCTTAACTATTTATTAAGCGTTGTTGGAATTGACCCAATTCGTTGGTTAGAAGACCCCCAAATTGCACTAAACTCAATAATTATCATTTCGGTATGGAAAAGCATCGGATATAACACAATAATAATTATTTCGGCACTCCATGCAGTACCAGAGTATTTATATCAAGCAGCAAGCTTAGATAAAGCATCAAAAATCACAACATTCTTTAAAATTACATTACCAATGATTTCACCATCATTATTTTTCTTAGTATTAATGAACTTAATTTCAGCGTTTAAAGTATTTGAGCCAATCAACATCATTACAAAAGGTGGACCTATGAACTCAACAAATACTTTAGTACACATGATTTATGAAGAAGGTTTCCAATTCTATAAAATCGGTTACGCATCAAGTATGGGTGTAGTTTTAATGGTAATTTTAAGTATTTGTACTCTAGTTTACTTTAAAATGTTATCAAAACGTGTACACTACCGTTAAGAGGAGAAAATATGGATATCGCAAAAAAAATACTCAAAGGAATTTTCAATGTAATTTTGGTAATTATATTTACATTACCATTTTACTGGATGTTTTTAACAGCGTTCAAAACACTTGGGCAAACGTTAAAAATTCCACCAGATTTTTATGTATTAGACCCACAATGGGTAAACTTCAAAACTGTTTTTGAAAAAGTAGATATTATTGGAATGACTAAAAATAGTATTATCGTAACAGGTGGAATTTTATTGTGCCAAGCAATTACAGTAATTCCAGCAGCTTATGCATTTGCAAGATACAAATTTGTAGGTTCAAACTTCTTATTTGGATTAACTCTTGGAACAATGATGATACCTGCACAATTAATATTTTTACCAGTATTCTTATTTTTAAGTGAATTTGGATTAATCAACACATATGCATCTTTAATATTACCATCAGCATCTAGTGCTTTTGCAATATTCATGTTGCGTCAAACATTTATGCAAATTCCAGAAGAATTAGTTGAGGCTGCTCGCCTTGATAAAACTTCAGAATTACAAATTATGTGGAAAATTATGCTTCCAATTGCAAGACCAACAGTAATGACACTTGGACTTCTTACATTCATCAGCACATGGAATGATTACTTCTGGCCATTCGTATTAACAACAAACGATGCAGTAAGAACATTACCAGTTGGAATTGCTGGATTAAAATCAGTAGATGGTGCAGCCCTACCATACCAACTTATGATGGCAGGAAACGTAATCCTTGTAATCCCAGTAATTATCGCATTTATGTTAGCACAAAAACAAATTATTAGTGCCTTCACTTATATGGGAGAAAAATAAATCATACTAAAATTTTGTTAGGCAAATGTGGGGTACGCCGTTTGCCTAATAAAGCTAAATTCAGAGGAGAGATAAAATGAAAAGTTTAGTAAAAAAATTAATGTCAACAATGTTAGTAACAGCTATGGGGGTAAGTCTAGTTGGTTGTGGAAGTAGCGACACGGGAAATAGCACTCCAACACCTTCTCAAAGTGCAGATGCAGGAACTCCAGCCACATCTTCAAATGATGTAGTAGAAATTGAGTTTTGGTATGCATGGACAGATAAAATTCAAGAAAATAACATTAACTTAGCAGAACAATTTAACGCTACAGTTGGTAAAGAAAAAGGTATCAAAGTAACTCCAGTTTACCAAGGAACTTACGATGATGTTCACCAAAAATTACAAGCATCTTTTATCGCAAAACAACCTCCAGCACTTAGTATTATGGAGATTGCATCAACAAAACTTTTTGCTGAGAATGGAATTATTCAATCAATTGAACCATTTATCGAAAGAGATAATCTTGATGTAGATGATTTTTATGATGGTTTAGTTGAAAACTGTATCGTAAATGGAGAATATTATGGACTTCCATATTTAAGAAGTACTCCAATTTTATACGTAAACTCAACTTTATTAGAAGAAGCAGGTCTTGATCCAGCAGGGCCTCAAACTTGGGACGAATTAGCAGAATTCTCAAGAACAATTAATTCAGAACTTGGAATTAACGGTTTAACAATGTACTCATATGACTGGGTATTTGAATCATTCTTCTTACAACATGGAACATCTGTTTTAAATGCTGATGAAACAGCTACAAACTTAAATAGTGAAGAAGGTAAAGAAATTTTCACATTCTTCCAAGATTTAGTTAATGATGGAGCAGTAAAAGTTTATGCAGGAGCTGATAGTTCAAAAGTTATGCCAGACGTTATGAACCAAAATACAGCAATGTGGTTCTCATCAACTGGAGATTTAACAAATAACTTAGCAGTAGCAGCAGAAAACGGATTTGAAATTAACACAGCATTTATTCCAGCAGCTCAAACTTACGGAGTACCTACAGGTGGAGGGAACATCGTAATGACTAAAGGATTATCACCAGCAGAAGAAGAAGCAGCTTGGGAATATATGAAATGGTTAACAGATACTGACCAAACTGTTTATGCATCAATCTACACAGGTTATGTAACAGTGCGTGAAAGTGCTATCGAAGACCCACAAATTCAAGCATTATTTGATTCAACTCCTCAAGCACAAGTTGCACTTAACCAATTAGAAGATTATGGGCATGGTAGACCAATGCACCCTCGTTATGCTGAAGTTCGTAAAGAATTCGTAAATGCAATGGACGCTATTTGGGTAAATGGTGGAGATGTAAATACAACTCTTGATGAAATCGCAGCAAAAGTTAATAGAATTTTAACTGAATAATTAACCATATCCCGTCGTAATGACGGGGTATTTTTTGCCCTATATTAAAAAGGAAGAAACTCGTACAAAAACTAAATCAGTTTAAAAAACACCTAATAAACATTTATTATACATTAGTGTAAAAATGCTTATTAGGTGCTTTATTTACAAAATACAACAGCCTACATTTCTGCTACAAGTTGTTCAATAAAAGCAAGCTTCGTATTTTTTCCCTTATAGCTAGTTTCAAACATATAAATTATAGTTCCAAGTGAAATTACCACCATAAAAATGATGAGCATTAACATATCAAATTTATCATCACTTTTATTTCCAAGAAAAATTCCAAAAAACGTTAATAATACCGAAGTAGTAATTTTATCAAAAGCTACAACTTTTGTATGTTCATTTTGCAAATATAACGTAAAATTTTTCTTATCATCTTCACAAACTAAATTTGCCTCAAGCAATCTCTGTAACATCTCCAAACCTTCATTACAAACAACAGGCTCTAAGCTAGAACTTCTATCCCCCCAATATTTGTAATCCAAACATTCCTCCAATAACTCATTATAAGAAACGTGCATAGCACCACCCCCTACTATATAATATAGAGCTTGTAATAAAAAACGTGACTATATTTTCCCAAAATTTGATAATTTTTTTAAAAAACTGCTTGAAAAAAGTGAATTAATCTGGTATTATACGTTTTGGAATTATTACACATATTTTTATTAGGGTACAATATTACATATTACAAGTATAAAAACTCAAATATTAAACACCCTAATAATATAAAAAGTTTCATAAGAATTGAGGTAAAGTATGAAATCATTATTAATCAAAAAAGAGGAATTTTTCCTAATAGCACTCGGAGCGCTTTTTGTATCCGTATCAATCAGCTGGTTTTTATCCCCTGCAAACTTAGTAGTTGGAGGTATTTCAGGCCTTGGAATTATTGTAGAAGAATTATCATCACAATATTTAGGCTTTACGATACCAATTTCCTTAACTACAATAGTTTGTAACTTACCATTATTTTTGCTCTCTAGTAGAAGAATTGGCTTTGATTTTCTCAAAAAATCGCTCCTATCCGTAGTTTTAGTATCATTCTTTATAGAGGTAACTTCATCTTTCCCAAGTATTTTCACCCTAGAAGAAGACCTGTTGGTAACAGCACTAATTGCAGGAGTTGGATTAGGAGCAGGAATTGGACTTGTGTTAAAAGCAGGTGCTACAACAGGTGGAACAGACATGATAGCAAGCCTTATACACCAAGTTCTCCCTCAACAACCAATGTCAAGACTAGTAATGTTTGTAGATGGAATAATTATTGTAATTGGATTTTTTATCTTTGGACCAAATAAAGCCGCATATGCAATGGTTTCGATTTATGTAACAGGTCGAGTAATTTCAAGTATGTTAGACGGGGTTCATTACGGAAAAGCTGCCTTTATAATTTCTAATAAAAGCGAAGAAATTGCCCAAGCAATTATGGATAAAATTCCAAGAGGAAGCACTGGTCTAAAATCTCGTGGAATGTACTCAAAGATGGAAGGTGAAATGCTATTTACAGTAGTTGCACCCACAGAAGTAACCAAACTTCGTGAATTAATATACAGCATTGACCCTAAAGCATTTGTAACTATAGCAGATGTCCGAGAAGTTTTAGGTCAAGGATTTACCGAAGTAAATACACCTTCAGTATAAAACTATATCCACGAATTAAAGATATTCTTAACTTCAAAAAAAATTTTTATTTAGTTGTATATAACATAAAATTTTTGGCAATCCTCTAATATCAACATAAATTAAATATTGTGAGGAGATTATTTTATGGCAAAAATTAAAAATGCAATTAGCAACTTTATTCTTAAAGTAAAAAGTAAGTTCAAAAAAGAACCTACTCAAACTATCGAAGATTAATGTAATAGAGTCAACCACAAAAGTTGGCTCTATTTTTAAATTACGATAAAATATATTCCACAACTTCTTTTGGAGTCATTAATTCAAAATCCGTAACACCTTTTAAATAAATTTTATTAATCTCATCTTTTAAAACAAAACTAGTATTTAAAATTTCCTTAACGCCAGGAATTATATCACTATTTAATTTTGCCAATACTAAAGTCATAACTAAAGCAGGGTTAGAAGCCTCATTTATATCATTTACCAACGTCTCAACTACTTGCGCCATATGTAAATAATTCGCAAAATAGTTTTCGATACCTTCAAAAATAACTTCCATCTCATCATTTCCAGCAACTTCAGATATAAAATTTTCACTAAAATTTTCACTTAAAATAGTTACTTCATTAGTCACAATACTAAAATCATACTTGAGTATAGTAGATAAATTTTCTAATGGCTCCAACAAAACGTTCAAACTTCTAATAACTGCAATCTCCATATTATGAACTAAACGCTTTTCTTCCTTTAAAATGGGGTCTTGCTCCTCAGTATAAAAAATATACCCATCTAAAAAATAATAATCCACCAAATAATAAGCTTTTTCGATAAGTTGGTCAGTTGAAGTTAACGTTAATCCATGCTGAACTAGAGCGTTAATTTGCTCATCATCAATGACAACATCAATCACAAAATCCTCTTCTGGCTCTAAATATTCCTCAATTTCTTCAGAGATTTCCTCTGCAATTTCCTCAATAATCTCTTCAATAATAGGTTCTTCAATAATAGGCTCTTCAACCAAAATATTCTCAAAAATAGTTTCCTCAATAATAGGCTCAGGGGGTTTTATCTCCACCTCCTCCTGAATAATAACGATATTTTCTTCCTCCAAAACTTGAGCAATCTCTTGTTCAACAGTTTCCATTTTTTGTGCAACTTGTGATTTTATAATTGCATCTACAATAGTTTGTTCTCTAGTTTTAGCCTCAATAACCATACTATTTACAGCACTAGTAGCCACGTTTAGAGAAATAACCATAACCCCTGCTAATACAAGAGTTTGAACCAATCTTTTATTCAAAAAAACTCCCCCTTTTAAACTTTTTTATTCAAAACAAAATCCTTATTCTCTACCTTCCAAAAACTTAGCAAAGTTATCAATGTCACCAAAAATACAAGTATAATATTCTGATAAATATATAGTTCCAAACTTTTGTTATACATAGCTCCAAAATAAGTTATTGCTAATGAAACGAGTACCCCTATTGGCAAAGTTATAAATAAAGTTTGTGCCTCATCATCTCTACAAAGTGAAATCAAAATACTCAAAATTCCAATCATAAAATAAACTAAAAATAGTGAAAAAATAGATAATCCTAACACCAAGCTAGGACTATATACAAAATTTTGTACATCTTGACCAGCCAAAACTTGCATTTTAATAAAATCACTACTCCAATTTTGACTATACGGAAAAGCTTGATATGTTATATAAAAATTTATTCCAACTGTCATTATAAAAAATAAAATTGTTAAAAAAAGCAATGTTAATATTTTTTGAAACAACCAATTTTTACGACTTCCACACTTTACAATCTCTATTCCTCCAAAGTTATCATCAAACATTACACCACAAGTTAAAAATAAATATAAAGGCAAATATATATAAGTCATATTGGTTGGGTCATTCATAATCAAATATAAATTTTCTAAAGCAGTATACGTAATAGCTGTCAAATCAGCAATCTGAATATATTTTGCAACACTTACAACTGCTACAAATGATACAACTACAATAAGTATTGCCCATCTTATAAAATTAAAATTTTGCGACAAATTATATTTCATATTTTTCAAACTTACACCTTCTTTCATTTTTGTAAGCAACAATTTTTATATACTGATAGTTTCTTTAATTAAATCATAAACTATAAATACTGCTCCTAGCATTATTAAAATTATAAATTGTGTTAAAATTGCATTTAAATCTGCATAAGAACTAAGCAACCAAGGGGAATACGCAAGGGGTGGGTAGTACTGAGTTAAGTCTAAATAAGGTAATGCATATGTCAACAATAAATATCCAACTTGTGGTGCTATTATCGGAATATATCGCTTATCATTTACAAAAGTTAAACCATATCCAAAAATTGCATAACTAGCTCCAAAACCAAAATCTAATAATATTACACCCAAAATACTTTCTAAATTTTCATATGGCGATATAAAAAAACAACTGACCATTAATATAATTAGTGGTATTACAAGGGTTAGACCTCCAACTATAGCTACAGAAATAAACCGAATAATAATATACTCAAATTTATTTATACGATTTAGTATTAATTTTTTATATCCACTATCTTTCTCAAGCATACTAATTGTGCTATATGGTAAACATACAATTAATGGGGCTATAAACGGCAATATTAAGGATTGAATAGTTTTAAATAGGTCATCTGATAAAAATAACTCTTCCGTTTGAAAATAATATATTGCAGAAATTATCATAATTAAAAATGTTACACCAATAGATATAAAAAATGTCGGCTCACTTAATCCTCGTCTTATATCATACACTACTTTTTTCATCTATCACCACTCCAGATTGCAAAGTAAAAATTTTATCACACAAAACTTCAATATCATCTTTGTTGTGGCTTGCTAATAAAATTGTTACTTGCTGATTTTTCAACTCTGTAAAAAACTCTCGCATCTTCAAAACACTAGCCTCATCTAACCCATTCATAGGTTCATCTAAAATCAAAAGTGAAGGGGTGTTCATAACAGCTTGAGCAATTCCTAATTTTTGACGCATACCTAAAGAATATGTTCTAACCTGCTTTTTACTATCAGGGTCTAAGCCTACGAGCTTCATATAATTTTTAATTTCATCAATAGAAATTTGAGTTTTAGATAATTCATTCAAAATTTGTAAATTTTTAACCCCCGTATAATGAGGTATAAAGCCAGGAGTCTCAATTAAAACTCCAATATTATCAGGAAACTTTTTACTTTTTCTCAAATCTACATCATTATAAAAAATTTTTCCTTCAGTTGGCAAAATTAACCCTGCAATTAACTTAAAAATTACAGTTTTTCCTGAGCCATTACGCCCCACAAATCCATAAGTTTTACCATGTTCTAGTTCAAAATTTACATCTTTTAAAACTATATCTTGCCCAAAAGTTTTGGTTACATTTTGGAATTTTATCATAATTTCTCCTTTCCAATATTTGGTTTTGTATAAGTTTTATAAAGTTAGTATATCCTTTTTGTGTAAAATTAAAATAAATTTGCTTGCAATATTGAGTTTTTTCCTTTATATTGTCTAATAGAGGTTACACCTTCAAAAAATATTTTTCAAAAATGTGTTTAAGAATTATTTTTTGGGAAATACTCTAGTCAACATCAAATTTTTTATGGTCTACATAGCCATTTTATATACTAGAAAGGAAATTTTTATGAGTGAAATTACGTATGATTACATTGTGCAGTATTTGAGAGCTTTGCACAACCCTCCAACAGATGTTTTATTAAAAATCGAAGTTGCAATTGCTACTGGAGAAAAAACTTGGCCAATTATTAAGCCTGAAGTTGCTGATTTTCTTAAGGTATTACTTGCCCAATCTAAGCCCAAGCAAATTTTAGAAATTGGTACAGCTGTTGGTTATTCATCTATATTAATGAGTCGTGAAATTCCCCAAGATGCTCATATTACTACTATTGAACGATTTCCCTACATGGCAACTAAAGCTAAAGAACATATAAAAGAGGCAAATGCTACAGAAAAAATTACTTTACTAGAAGGTGATGCGTTTGATATTTTAAAAACATTACAAACTTCTCAATATGATATGATTTTTATGGATTGTGCCAAAGGTCAGTACATTCATTTTTTACCTGAATGCCTGCGTTTATTAAAAAAAGATGGCTTATTAATTGCTGATAATGTACTTCATAAAGGAATGGTAGCTAAAGCTCGCTATAATATTGAACGTCGCCAACGTACAACCCACAAACGAATGAGAGAATTTTTGTGGACAATTACCCACGATGAAAATTTAAAATCAAGTGTCATTCCAATTGGTGATGGCATTTCATTAAGTTACAAATTAGGAGAATAATATGATCGAAATATTAGCACCAGCAGGAAGTTTAGAAACACTAAAAACAGCTGTTCTTTTTGGGGCTGACGCTGTTTATATGGGAGGGGGGAGCTATGGTCTTCGTGCAAAAGCCAAAAATTTCACCCCTCAAGAAATGAAAGAAGGCATTGAATTTGCTCATTCTCACGGAGTTAAAGCCTATATTACAATGAATATTTTTGCTCATAACTCAGATTTTGAACAACTAGAAAATTATTTACTATTCCTCAAAGAAATCAAAGCTGATGGAGTAATAGTTTCTGATGTTGGGATATTTAGTATGGTAAAAAAAATCTTGCCAGATATAGAAATTCACATTTCAACTCAAGCTAATAACACCAATTTTCATAGTGCAAATTTTTGGATTGAACAAGGTGCAAAACGCATTGTATTAGCACGTGAACTTTCTTTTGAAGAAATTACACAAATTTCAAATAATATTCCTAAAGAAATTATGATTGAAGCTTTTGTTCATGGAGCAATGTGTATGTCCTATTCTGGAAGATGCTTGCTTAGTAATTACCTAACTAATCGTGATGCTAACCGAGGAGAATGTTCGCAACCTTGCAGATGGCAATACAATGTAGTTGAGGAGAAGCGACCTAACGAATATATGCCCGTTTTTGAAGATGAGCGTGGAACTTATATTTATAATTCTCGTGATTTATGTATGATTGAATATATTCCAGAGCTTATAAAAAGTGGAATTACTAGCTTTAAAATTGAAGGAAGAATGAAAACTCCTCTTTATGTTGCAACTGTTGTAAAAGCATATCGCATGGCTGTTGATACTTATTTAAGAAATCCTGAAGAATATGAGGCAAAAAAATCTTACTTTTTAGAAGAAGCAGGTAAAGCAAGCCATAGAGAGTTTACAACTGGTTTCTACAATCATAAAACTACTCATAAGGACCAAACTTATACTCACAATTCTTATGTAAGAAACTATGAGTTTTCTGGTATGATAATTGATTATAATGCAGAAAATTCAACTATTACCGTAGAGCAACGTAGAAAATTTTCTGTAGGAGAAGAAGTTGAAATTTTACAGCCAAAAGGTGATTGTAAATCTTTTGTTGTTTCTCAAATGTGGAATGCCGATGGGGAATTAATCGACTCAGCCCCTCACCCACAGCAAATTGTTACTATAGAAGTTCCTTTTGAAGTTTCCTTACCTGCAATTTTACGCAAGTACGATACTAAAGGAATTAACTAAAAATAATCCCTAAAAACAACTGTTTAGTCAAGTTATTTTTAGGGATTTTATTACTCTAAATATTTATTTCCAAAGTATTTTATACCTACAGCTCCAAGAGGTGCAGTTAAAACTATACTAAGTACTGCAATTGCTAAAATTGTTTCTCCACCTGCAACACCTGATGCTAAAGGTATCCCCCCAATTGCAGCCTGAACAGTAGCTTTTGGTGCATAAGAAACCATACAAAAAATCTTTTCTTGAAATGTAAAATTAGTTGGCAACAAACTTAAATAAACGCCAAAACTTCTTGCTACCAAACCAATACTAATCATCACAATTCCAACAAGACCTGCTTGCATAGCTACCTCTAAATTAACTTCTGCTCCTACCAATACAAATAAAAATATTTCTGCTCCTGTCCAAATCGAACCCAAAGTTTCCTTAATAACTAAAGTTTCTTTTTGTAATTTAGTGGCCAAAATAAAGGCAATTGTCATAATGCTAAGAAGTGTAGCAATCTCTATGAATTCTTCCATATGACTTCCAAAACTATCAACAATTATTGAACTACCTAACAACAATAGCGTAGACTGAATAATTGGCAATTTAAACATTTTAAATATCCCCACAATTATAACCCCTATAATTATTCCTAACAATAATCCAAGACCAATACTTATAGGAATATTAAGAAGCTGTGCAAAAATATTTACCTCTCCACCGTACATCGAAAGAAAACTTCCAAACAAAGTAATTGCCACAATATCATCAATTGATGCTCCTGCCAAAATACAAAGTGGAATATTTTTAGCACTCCCCTTGCCTTTTTCCATAAGCCCAATCATGCTAGGGACAACGACTGCAGGCGATACAGCAGCTATTACAAAGCCTAAAATTCCACCTTGTATCCAACTAAAACCTAAAAATTGAGTACTCAATAACATGATAGTAATCGCTTCACAAACTCCAGGAACAAAACTCAACAAAAAGGCTGGTTTCCCAACTTCAAGTAATTGCTCCTTCTGAATACCCATACCTGCCCGTAATAAAATAACAATTAATGCCAGCCTACGAATATCAGCAGAAATTAACAACATATTTTCATTAATTAACCCCAAACTATACGGCCCAATAACAATCCCAACAATTAAATAGCCTAGCAACTTTGGAAGCTTCAATTTTTCACACAAAAATCCACTTATAATACCAAATAATAAAATTAACCCTAAACTTTCAGCCACAATTTCCCCCTCAAGTAATTAACTTTGATTTTAAATATCACTTCTATACTATTTAACTACAAGCTAATCTTATACATTAATCATTAATTCCTCATCTTGATAATCTACTATAAATGTAGAAAATGGTTCAATGTCTTCTTTAATCATCTTTTTTGCAATAAGCGTTTCTATTTGACGTTGCACAAATCGCTTTAGAGGTCTTGCCCCAAAAGTTGGTTCAAATCCTTCTTCCACAATATATTTTTTAGCACTTTCAGTAATTTTAATAGAAAGTTGTTTTTCAGAAAGTCGCTTTTGCAAATCTATAATCAATAAATCAACTATCGCTCCAATTTGACCTATAGTTAAAGGTTTGTAAATTATTGTTTCATCAAGGCGATTTAAAAATTCTGGTCTAAAGTGCATCTTTAACCTATCCATAATACTTTCTTCCACACCAAAACTCAAATCTCCATCTTCATCAATCCCCTGTAAAATCAAGTCTGAACCTATATTTGAAGTAAGAATTATTATAGTATTTTTGAAGTCAACTGTTCTTCCTTTAGAGTCCGTAATATGCCCATCATCAAGCACCTGTAACAAAATATTAAACACATCAGCGTGAGCCTTTTCCACTTCATCAAGCAACAAAACAGCATAAGGTTTCCTACGAACTGCCTCTGTTAACTGACCTCCCTCATCATAACCAACATACCCTGGAGGTGCTCCTATCAATTTAGCTACAGCATGTTTTTCCATATACTCACTCATATCAAGACGTATCATATTACTTTCATCATCAAAAAGTGCTGTCGCTAAAGCCTTTGCTAACTCAGTTTTTCCTACACCAGTTGGCCCCAAAAACAAAAAAGAACCTATGGGTCTACGAGGATCTTTAATTCCAGCTCTTGCACGGATAATCGCATCACTAACTTTTGAAACAGCTTCATCTTGTCCAATAACCCTTTCATGTAATGTATTTTCAAGCTCCAACAGCTTATGTCGTTCACCTTCCATAAGTTTGCTAAGAGGAATGTGCGTCCACCTCGAAATAATTTTTGCAATCTCTTCTTCATTAACTTTATCACGCAAGAGGCTATTATTATCTTTTTCCAAAACCCTTTGTTGAGCTTCTTCCAACTGTTTTTGTAGATTAGGAATTATACTATAGCGAAGCTCTGCTACTTTATCAAGATTATACGCTCGTTCAGCTTTGATAACATCTGAATTGGCTTCGTCTAGCATAAGCTTCAAATCCTTAACTTCACTAATCAAACCTTTTTCACGCTCCCAACGAATATACATTGTGTGAAAAATTTCTTTTGAGTCGGCAAGTTGCTTTTGAGTTTGCTTCAAACTTTCCCTAGAAATTGCATCTTCCTCTTTTTTCAGAGCAGTTTCAGCTATTTCAAGTTGCATAATTTTACGAGAAATTTCATCTAATTCTATTGGCATAGAGTCGATTTCAGTTCTTATCATAGCACAAGCTTCATCAATCAAATCTATAGCTTTATCAGGCAAAAACCTATCAGAAATATACCTATTTGAAAGCGTTGAAGCCGCAATGATAGCATTATCTTGAATTTGCACTCCATGATAAATTTCATATCTTTCTTTCAAGCCACGCAAAATAGCAATCGTATCTTCAACTGTTGGTTCATTTACCATAACTGGTTGAAAACGACGCTCCAAAGCAGGGTCTTTTTCTTTATATTTTCTATATTCATTTAGCGTAGTTGCTCCTATACAATGCAACTCACCCCTTGCAAGTAAAGGCTTTAAGAGATTTCCAGCGTCCATTGCTCCATCAGCTTTTCCAGCCCCAACAATATTATGCAACTCATCAATAAATAAGATTATTCGCCCATCACTTTGCGCCACCTCATCAAGAACGGACTTCAAACGTTCCTCAAACTCACCTCTATAAGAAGCCCCAGCAATTAACGCACCCATATCTAAAGAAAAAATTGTTTTATCTTTTAAACTATCAGGCACATCTCCAGATATTATTCTTTGTGCCAAACCTTCAGCAATTGCAGTCTTTCCAACCCCTGGCTCTCCCATTAATACAGGATTATTTTTGGTTTTACGAGATAAAATTCTTATAACATTTCTAATCTCACTATCCCTTCCAATTACAGGGTCTAATTTACCTGCACTCGCTCTATTTACTAGGTCATAGCCGTATTTTTCCAACACATCATATTTATTTTCTGGCGTATCAGAAGTAACATTTACATTCCCTCTAATTTGCTTCAAAATTTCCTTGAATGCACGTTTAGTAATTCCAGATGTTCTAAAAATTGTTGCCAGTTCATAATTTCCGTATTCAATTAATGACAACATCAAATGTTCCACAGAAACATAATCATCACTCATACTTTTTGCAAGCTTCTCACTTCTAATAAAAACTTTATCCAAATCTTGTGAAACGTATATTTTACCAACTTCACGCCCCGAACCTATAACAGAGGGCTTTTTATTTAATACAGTTTCTACTTGAGCTAATAAATTACTTATACCAATATCCATTTTTTCTAAAATAGAAGGGATTAGGCCTCCATCTTGTTCCAATAAAGCAACCAACAAATGTGCTTGGTCAACTTGCATATGATTTTTTTCAGTAGCTAAAGACTGTGCATCTTTCACAGCTTCTACCGATTTTTTAGTAAATTTTTCAGTATTCATAAAAAGTCCTCCTATATTTTTAAATATTATTGCCTAATTTTTTACAGTTTATGCTACACCTCAACAACTTCTGTATTATCTATCGCTTCTTGTAACAATTGCTCAATAACATCATCTAATTTTGATTGAGATTCTATAATTCTATCCAATTTTGGCTTAGTTTCAGGGTGTTTTGGAACAAAGATTGTACAGCAATCTTCATATGGAAGTATTGAAGTTTCGAACGTATCAATTTTCTTTGCAATTTGAATAATTTCTTCCTTATCCATACCAATCAAAGGTCTGAAAACTGGGCGTTTTGCTGCATCATCAGTAGCCACTAATCCATGAATTGTTTGGCTTGCAACTTGTCCAATGCTTTCCCCTGTAATCAAAGCCATACTATTATTTTTATCTGCAATTGCTTCTGTAACGTCCATCATCAAACGGCGCATAATTATTGTTAGTTGTTGATGAGGACATTTCTCATGAATTGCCATTTGAATATCTGTAAACGGAACAATATGAACACGCATACTCCCCGTATAAACAGCTACTTTTTTAGCAAGTTCAATAACTTTATCTTTGGCTCTTTCACTTGTATATGGTGGACTGTGGAAATAAACAGCATCAACTTCTACACCTCTTTTTGCAATAAGCCACCCAGCTACTGGACTATCAATCCCCCCCGAAAGTAGGAGTGTAGCCTTACCATTTGTTCCATATGGCATACCCCCACTTCCTTTATAAGTTTTTGAATAAACATACGTTCCATTTCTAATTTCAACCATCAAAGTTACATCTGGATTATGAACATCAACCTTTAATTTATCACCAAATTCATCAAGCAAATACCCTCCAATTGTTGAGCTAACTTCCATTGATTTTAATGGAAAACGCTTATCTGCACGCTTAGTTTCTATTTTAAAAGTAAGTTGCCCATTAGCGTCTTCGCATAAATTTTTCATATGAGAATACGCAAGCCTCTCAACTGCCTCAAGCGTAACTTCTTCCTCTTTCGTTCCATAAGCTACACCAATTATTCCAAAAATTCTTGTTAACATTTCAATAACTGCATCTTTATCCACAAATTCATCATTTGGTTCAACTATCAAACGCCCTTGCTCCTTGTGAACATTAAAATTTCCTAACACCTTCAAATTTTTTTTAACAGTTTTTACCAATCTATTTTCAAATATAGGGCGATTTTTCCCCTTAATTGCTAACTCTCCATACTTTATCAAAAATACGTTTTTCATATATTTTATCCTCCTGTAATTTTGAACTTATATCCGTCCTTATATTTTTTTGCCTCTTCTAAGTGATAATCCCAAATTATTATCCTAAAAATCTAGTTTTTTATTCTTCAACTCAAACTTATAATAATATAAATTTAGGCAAAAAAATTTATCTCTCCTAGAGTATTAACAATAAAAATTTATTTTAAACGTCTTAACATAACAATTTGTTTTTTTAACACTTCAATCGCTTCATCTAATTCAGCTATTGTATTTTGTTTGCCAAATGAAAACCTAATTGCGTTATCTGTATCTTCATTTTCATAGCCCAAAGCCCCCAAAATATACTGTTTATCAGCTTTATGCGAAGAACAGGCCGACCCTGAAGAAACATAAATTCCATAAGCTTCTAATGCATGAAGAAGAACTTCTGCTTTTACTCCCGAAAATGCAATATTCACTATATGAGGTGCTGAACTTTCTAGGGCTGGGCCATTCAAACGAGTTCCTTCTATTTCTGTCAAAACTTTATTCGCAAAATATGTTTTTAGTTCATTATAATGTTCGATATCTTGCGATAAATTTGCAAATACAGCCTTAGCTGCCTCATGCATGGCTGCAATTCCTGCTACATTTTCAGTCCCAGAACGAATTGCGTTTTGCTGACCTCCTCCATGAACTAAACTATGAAGCTTTACTGTTTTATTTTTATATAATACACCTACTCCTTTTGGTGCATAAAACTTATGTCCACTTATAGATAGTAAATCTATTTTTAATTGTCGTACAGAAAATGGAATTTTTCCAAACGATTGGATAGCATCAACATGAAAAACTGTTTTAGGATTTTTCTGTTTAATAATATTTCCAATTTTATAAATATCATTAATAGTTCCAATTTCATTATTAACAAACATTATACTTACTAAAATTGTTTGTTCATCAATTAAATTTTCCAATTCAGAAATATCTATATAACCTTCCTTATTTACAGGCAAATAATGTACCTCATAGCCTTGTTGTTCCAAAAATTTGAAGGCCATCTTTACTGATGCGTGTTCAATTGTTGTTGTAATTATTTTTTTGCCAGTTCTCGCATACGCACTCGCAACCCCCAAAATCGCTAGGTTATTGCTCTCTGTCCCCCCAGAAGTATAAATAATTTCTTCTTTGGTACAGCCAAGTTGTTTTGCAAAAAATTCGCTACTTTCTTTAATAATTCTCTCTGCCTCAAGCCCTTTTTTGTGTAATGATGAAGGATTTCCGTATGTGTTTTGTAAAACATTCACCATTTTATCGATTACTTGTGGCAAAGGTATTGTTGTTGCTGCATTATCTAAATAAATTTCTGCCATAAAATCACTCCTTCTAAACTTAGATTTTATCCCATAAAAATGAGTTTTGTCAAATCCTACTTTAAATTTTATGCAAAAAAAAATGAGGGGTATACCCTCATTATCTACTTTTTACATTATCAATTGCTTGTAATACTCTATCTTTATCAAAAGGCTTAACAATGAAGTCTTTTGCTCCTTTTTTGATTGCCTCAACAACCATTGCTTGCTGTCCCATAGCAGAACACATAATTACTTTTGAATCTGGGCTAGCGTCTAAAATTCCACCAATAGCCTGTATTCCGTCCATCTCTGGCATTGTAATATCAAGCGTTACAATATCTGGTTTATGAGCTTTTGCCATTTCGATAGCCTCAAGCCCATTTCCTGCTTCTGCTACTACATCATATCCTGCATCAGTTAACATTTTTTTAATTACAGTACGCATAAATACAGCGTCATCTACAACTAAGAACGTGAGATCACTCATATTTCATCTCTCCCATTTCATACATAATATTTGCTAGTACAACTATACTAGCAGTTTCACTTTTTAAAATACGTGGCCCTAATGTTAAACATTGTACGCCATTTTGTAACGAATATGCAACTTCTTCTTGAGTAAACCCACCTTCTGGCCCAATAAATACGCTAACGGAGTTGCACTCTTTATTTTGTAGAGCTTCCTTAATACCTTGCTTTGTTTCTTTTTCGTAAGGTATTAATTGATGTGATGAATTTTGTGTTGCATAACACACTGCTTCTTTTAAATTCATGGGTGTTTCTACAATTGGAATAACTCCTCGACCACTTTGTTTAGCTGCAGTTTCAGAAATTTTATTCCATCTTTCAATTTTAGCTTTAAGTTTTTTGCCTTCCTCAAGCTTTACAACACACCGACTAACATTTAGTGGAATAATCTGGGTTACACCAAGCTCAACGGCTTTTTGAATTACCCAATCCATTTTTTCACCCTTGATTAAAGATTGAAATAAAATCACTTTTGTTGTTGGTTCTGTACAACTTGCAATTTGACAATTTATTAAAGCTGTCAAAAAATTTTTTTCTATACAGTTTATTATACACTGATAATCGTTACCTTGTCTATCATTAATTAATATTTCATCTCCATTTTTTAAACGTAGCACATTTACGGCATGATTATAATTTTCACCTATAATCATGATTGATTTGTCATCAATATTTTTACTTTCTACAAAAAATTTAGGCATATACAATTCCTCTTGTTACGACTAGTGCAAACCATTCTTTTTGCTGAACTTTTTGCTTAATCACCCAACCATTTTTTTCCATAGCTTCTAAAACATCATCAATTCGTAAATCTATAATTCCAGATGCAATCCAAATTCCATCTTTTGCTACTACGTCTTGAACTTGTGAACTCAAGTTTATAATTACATCTGCAATAATATTAGATACAACTATATCACTTTTTTGAGTTACAACTTCTAGTAAATCTCCTGTCACAGCTTTCATCTGATGTTCTACAGAATTTAGAGTAATATTTTCGTTAGCCACCTTAACTGCCATCTCATCAATATCTACACCAATAATTTGTTTTGCACCCAGCTTTGCACAGACAATGCCCAAAATTCCACTACCAGTTCCTATATCTAAAACTGTATGATTTTCCTTCACATAATTTTCTAGTAATTCCACACACATTGATGTGGTTTCATGAGTCCCAGTCCCAAATGCCATACCAGGGTCCATCTCAATTATTAATTTACTATCATCTTCATTATATGCTTCCCATGTTGGTTTAATAACAATGTTAGACCCAATCGTAATAGGCTTGTAATATTTCTTCCATTCATTTGCCCATTGCTCCTCCAAAATATCTACCACTGTTATCTTTCCTGTACCAGTTTCCAAAAATT
>MDSP01000049.1_pt1 | contig 26754 bp, 26 predicted proteins | sample 1005811 | NCBI WGS metagenome assembly MDSP01 (sample SAMN05526596, study PRJNA338239) | gut metagenome | isolation source: stomach gut content | host: Naso elegans | place: Saudi Arabia: Red Sea | collected 2011-04
AGCACTTCATCAGGCAATGGTTTTACGTCAGGTGGAGTTGTTGCAACACCAAGTGGAGGTTCGTCAAGTAGTAGTGATGACACAACGGACACAACAACAGAAGATACAACAACAGATAATACAACTTCAAGTGGAACAACGTCAGGAAACACTTCATCAGGCAGCTCTTCAAGTGGAACTGTTTGGGAAAATCCATTTACAGATGTACAACCAACAGATTGGTATTATGACGTTATTAGACAGGCAAATCAACTTAATTTGTTTGGTGGGGTAAGCGATACAGAGTTTGCACCAAAAGAGCAAATGACAAGAGCTATGCTTATATCTGTAATGCATAGACTTGATGGGTCACCTGCTGTTAGTGGGGCAGCGGTTGAATTTGATGACGTTTTATCAGATGCTTGGTACACAACGCCTATAACTTGGGCTGTGCAAAACAATATCGTTAGTGGGTATGATGCAACGACATTTGGAACAAGCGACAGTGTGACGAGAGAACAAATGGTATCAATACTTTGGAGATATGCAGATAGACCTTATACTGGAAACGTAGCAAACTTAAATGAGTTTTCAGATGCAGGTCAGATTTCATCATATGCAGCAGATGCGATGGCTTGGGCATACCAAAATGGAATTATAGGTGGAAAAGGCGATGGAATTTTAGACCCTAAAGGGGAGGCAACTAGAGCAGAAGTTGCAGCTATAATTTTAAGATATGTGGACAAATTTCAATGATAAAAATTGCTGTTTGTGATGATGACATCAAATTTACGTCACAAATTGAGCAGTATATTTATGATATAGAGCAGACGAACCAAGTTGATATAGATGTATTTTTTAGCGGCGAAAGTTTGCTAAAAAGTTTGGAAAATGCAATGTATGACATTATATATCTTGACGTTGAAATGGGCAATATAAACGGCATAGATACGGGGCATAAAGTGCGAGAACTTGATAAAAACGTAGCGATTATTTATATTACAAACTTTATTAGTTTTGCACCAAATGCCTTTGAAGTTAGGGCGTTTGGGTATCTAACAAAGCCAATAGATAAACAAAAATTTGAGGAATATTACAAACAAATAGTATTGGGGCTAACAAAAGCTCCGATATATTTTTGGTATGAATTTAAGCGTCAGCATTTCAAAGTTTTGATATCGGATATAATGTTTTTTGAAAGCAAAGGGCGTAGTGTGTATATAAAAACTGCAAATGATAACAATAAATATTATGCAAAATTAAATGATGTGCAAAATTATTTGACACAAATTAACGTTGATTTTTATAGAGTAAGCCAGTCGATTTTAATAAATCCTAAGTTTGTGCATTCGTATAAGCACGATGAAATGGTGTTAAAAAATAACGAAAGTTTTGCAATTACGCCAAATAGGCGAGCAGAAGTTAAACAATTATTTTGTAAAATTAAAGGAGATGAACTGCTTGGAACGAGTATTTGAGTTGCTAATAAATTCAATATTTATCGTTGTGATGTTTCATCTATTTGCAGAAAGTTTTTTGGACAAAAAAGGTTGGAACAAGGCACTTATATTACCAAACTTGGCGGTTATCGTTGTTCAAGTTATAGTGGTATTGTATGTGCCTTTTTCTTATATGATTGTGTATATTTTGACGCTAAGTGTGCTTGTTGTAACTATGTATGATGGGGCGTTGACCCGTGGGGTTATGACGGTGTTTGCATATTTGGCGATATTGATAATTGTAGATTTGTCTATTTTGCTTATGCTTGGAATTGTTGTAGCGATAAATATAGTTAGATATAAAAATAAGCCGTATCAATATTATCAGGCGTTTTTTGTAGTGCCGCTTTTAAGCTTATATGTTGTGTATAACTTTTGGGACAACTACTTGTTGGTTGTAAGTATAATAATTATAAATATATTGATGCTAAAAATATACAGCTTAGTGCAGAATCAAAGTAATATTACGATGAAAAATAGACTGTATTTGCAACAGTTGGCACTAAAAAAAGAGTATTATCAGCAGATAGATATGCTAGTTGAAGCAAGTCGAAAAACTAATCACGATATAAAATATCATCTTGTAACGATTAGGGAGTGTTTGATAAAGCAAAATCCAGACGAGGCAAAAAAGTATGTGGACAACCTTATTGAGGGCAATGATAAAAAACTGCTCGCAAATACGAACAATATTACGATTGACGGTATAATAAATTCTAAGTCGCAAATTATAGTTGATAACAATATACAATTTGATGCAAATATAAGTATACCTGTTGTGTTGCCGTTTCAAAACACAGATATAAGCATTTTGTTTGGAAATATGCTAGAAAATGCAATTGAGGCGACATTAAAAGTTGAGGAAAAATTTATAAAGTTGAATATAAAGTTTGAGGACAATATACTTATTGTGAGTTGCATAAACAGTTATAATGGTGAGGTATTAAGGAGAAGTGGCACGTTTAGGACGACAAAAGAAGATAAAAATAACCACGGGTTTGGGACAAAATCTATTGTTGAAGTTTGCGAAAAGTATAATGGGCAGGCAAATTTTGAATATAGTGATAATCAATTTGTTGTTAAAGCAATTTTGATGGAACAATTGATGTAGAGAGAAATCAAGTTATAAATAAGTGCAAAAGAAAAGAACGATTGCCCTAAAAAGTAATCGTTCTGGTATTTTAGTTTTTCATATATAGCCCCAAATATAAAACATTTAGGGGACATTGGTGTTAGCTGTACGGGTGCTTCCTTTGTCTTTATAAACTATATACTTCTCAAGACAGGTATGGCTACTATACTTATAATAATTGTAACAAAAAATAATTTTTTATTTTCTTTTATCACTCTTTTATTTATATATATAAAACCAAAAATAATTTTAAACCAAATTATTAGTGGTACTGTAACTAATAAAGCGTCTACTATACTTAGGCGACCCATAGAATCACTATATATTGCAATTGCAATACTTATAATAATTTGTAATAAATCTATCCCATATCCCTTTTGGTTCATAGTATTTGTTTTAATTATTTTTATTAAAGCATAAAATTGAGTTAGTATAAATATAGTTATCACTATACAAAACATTATTCCCAACATAAATTTTCCCTCCTTACTAACACTAACGTGCTAACAACTTTTGCTAATTTTATTCCAAATAAAATAAATCTTCAAATTTTTTATCAAGTGCAATACAAAGTATTAAGGCAAGTTTTGCGGTTGGATTAAATTGCCCTGTTTCAATGGAGCTGATAGTGTTTCTGGATACCCCCACCATATTAGCAAGCTCAGCTTGAGATAGTTTTTGTTCGGCACGTGCTTGTTTTAATCTATTTCTTAAAATTAGTCCTGCATCTTCATTTTTTTTCATTTGCATACCTCCCTTACATAAATTGGGAATAAGCAAAATAAGTTATTATAAAGCAGATAATTGCTACTATTATTGAAATCAGCTTCTTTTCATAATAAAATCTGGTGAAATTTTGTACTCCCGTCAAGAAAGCTAATTGAAAAACAAAAATAAAAGGATTTGCAAAAGGCTCTTCTTCCTTGAAATGCTGTAATACGCTTTCTATTAACATTACGCTTATACTGGTTACTAATAATATCAAAGCTACCATATTTGAATTTTTCAACACATCAAATTCCCATTCATCGGCAACTTCATTTTCTTTTTTCGCTCTATTAAGTATTTCTTCTCTGTCCATAATGCACCTCTTTCGTAACGTTGTTGACAAGTTTTCTTTGCAATATAATAATACCATATGACAAGTATACTTGTCAAGAATTTTGACAACAAAACTTGGCATTAAAATAGCAGACTACTTTTTACATATAACCTGCAAATTATTACATCAACTTTTTATTCCCCCAAAAATATGCTAATATTGTATCATCAATAAACCAAGGAGGAAGAAAAAATGTACTTTTACAATGTTGTGTCTAAAATAGGAAAAAACGGTAGAGTTACAGTATTTTTGGCACTACTATTAAATACAATAGTCATTTCAAGCTTATTTATGTTTGCGCTGGGGCTTGATAACACAGTGAATGACAAACTGTCCACAAGTGATGCCGAACAAATGAGCTTTGTGGTCAGCTTAATAACAGTAATAGCGATAGTTATAATAGGATTTATCCAATGGATAGTGGTCACGTTATACAGTTCGTTGCTAGAAAGCAGGAAGTCGTTTAATACAATGGTGCGTATGATTGGTATGGGCAAGAAAAAACTGTATAACGTCTACTTCTCGGAGTTTGTGATGTTTCAAATATTAACGATGCCAATTGCAATCGTATTAGCTTACGTGTGCTACGGCTTGATTGGGAATATGGCGGGGGGAGAGTTGCAACCGCTTGAGCCACAATATATAGTGTTGGCGATAGTTACAAATTTTGTCGTGACGTTAGTTTCATTTAGTAGGGCATATTATAAAAACAGCAAAACACATCAATATTTTGACGTGATAGAGGCAAAAAAGCAACGAAAAACAGGACTACTAACTAAAGTGTTAAAAATATTGTGCGTTAGCTTAGTTGGGGTAAGCCTAATTTTGATGTCGCTACCGATGATGTTTACCGAATACCCGTTTTATGGATATGCAACATTTTTTCTAGGGCTTATATTTTTGTGGGACGAAGTTATTAAAGTGTTTTGCAAGTTGGCTAAAAAGATGTTTCCCGCAAAATATAATATTGCAGTAATTTTATTTGAAAGCAATATAAAATCGGTAACGATAGTTTCTTATACTATAATGTTGGGGTTAAGCATGTGCATTGGTATGTATGGAATGTTTGCGACGATGAGAAATGCGTCATACAATATGGTTCAAGATTATATTCATTATGAATATTGGGGATACAAAAATGACTTTTCGATGTTTGATGACCCAAATTTGGAGGGAGTATCAACAGGTTTGGTAACTTTTGAAAATACAGTTATGTCTAGCACGTTGCCTATATTTGCAGTGGATAGTGAATATGTTGATGACTTTGAAACAGTGGAGCTTAAATATACAGATATGACTAGTGACCAACTTAAAGTAAATTTGGACGACCCAACATTTAATGGAATAGTTGTGATGTCGGGTTTAATTAGTGAGGAACAAGTTGGAGATACAATTGAGCTAATGTTTTTTGGTGTGCCGATAGAGTTTGTAATAGTTGGTGGATATGACAGCACAATAAGTTATAGATACTTTAACTTGGTGAGTAAAAGTTATGTTTATGAACAATTAGGATTAGACCAAAGCCAAGCGAACAATTTTTTTAGCAAAATTTCGGTTGATAGTTTTATAGATGAAGATTTCTTTGTAGTTAATAAAGAAGAAATAGCAACAACAAATAAAGAAAACGTTTTGAAGATGACGTTTGTTATAGAGTTTCCAATTATAGTTTTGTTAGTTGCGTCAATATTTATGTTAGGTAATTTTATATATTTGTCAGCAGGGAAAAACAAACTTGATATTGCAAGATTTCGGGCGTTAGGAGTTGCCGAAAAAGATGTAAATACAGCATATATATTAAACTACTCGTTGATAGTGATGCTATCAATATGTCCATCAGCTTTGGGTGGATATGCGATAGCTAAAAGTTTGGCACATCTAGGTTCGGGTATGTCGGATAGATATATTGAATATGGGACTATTATGCCATGGGGATTGTTTGTGACGGTTGTAGTGTTGATTTTGTTGTTTATTGTTGCAATGTATTTTGTTGTTACAGGCAGTGCAAGAAAAAATTATTTAGACTTAGTTCGTACAAAAATGCAAGCAGAATAGAGGAGATATAAGATGATACAAATAGAAAATTTAAACTATTCCGTTATGGACGGGGAAAGCGAAAGAAAAATTTTGAATAATATTTCGGCACAAATAAAAAGCAACTCGCTAACAGTTGTGCATGGAACGTCTGGTTCTGGAAAAACAACGTTGTTGTATGCATTAAGTGGTATGCTTGATAATATAGATAGCGGAAAAATTGTTATAGATGGCACATCGCTTTATGCTTTAGATGCAAGCGAGAGAGATAACTTTAGGTTGAAAAATATGGGGCTGGTGTTCCAAAATTTTAATTTGTTTCCAAGCATGAGTATTGAAGAAAATATTTTTCTTCCGATATATGCAAACAATCAAAAGCCGACAGCACAGCAGAAGTTTAAGGCAAAAGAGTTTATGGGAATGTTAAACTTGGTGGATTGCGTAAACAAACCTATATTTAAGTTGTCTGGGGGACAACAGCAGAGAGTGGCGATAATTAGGGCGTTTATAACAAATCCAGCGATAATTTTGTGTGATGAGCCAACAGCAAATTTGGACGTTGAAAACAGCAAGATTTTTTATAGCTATTTGCAAAAAATTTCTAAGGCGGAAGATTGTGCGATAGTTGTAGTGTCGCATGATACGATGGCGCTTGAATATTGCGACGATAGAATAAAAATTATTGATGGGAAAATTATATAGACATCTGTAGGGGCGGTCACTGGCCGCCCGCATAACATGGCCGCCCGCATAACATGGCCGCCCGCATATCCACAAAAAAACGGACGCCCAATGAGCGTCCTACAGGTGTGCATTAATTTACATCTACAATAACAACATCACCAAGCCAAGGTCTACCGTTTGGAGCAATCTCCCAACCTTCAACTTCATCTGCAACTAACCAAGTATACACATAGTGATAAATTGGTATTATAGAATAATCTTCCATTAGTATATCTTGTGCTTCATACAGGTATTCCATACGCTCTTGACCAGTTGTAACTCTAGCGTTTGCCATAGCTTCATCATAGTCATCATTATAAAATCTTATCGTGTTTTGTCCGTGGTCAGACAAGAATATTTCTAGTAGCGTATTTGGATCTGTGTAATCTCCGATGTATCCGTTTCTTGCAATTTCATAGTCACCAAGCGTTCTAGTTTCCAAAAATACTCCCCACTCTTGGTTAACAAGCTCAACTTCGATACCTAAATTTTGTTTCCACATCTCTTGGAATGCCTCGGCTGCTTTTTTGTGAGTTTCGTTTGTGTTATACAAATATTCTAGCGTTGGGAAGCCTTCTCCGTTTGGATACCCAGCATCAGCCAAAGCTTGTTGTGCAGCTTCGATATCAGCATTTTTTGATATGCCATAGTTGCCCGCAACGTCCATAAACTCATCACCGTTTGCATCTAAAAATCCAGGTCCGATAAATCCAGTTGCAACAGTTTCACCGCTACGAGTTACTTGTTCAACAAATAGTTCTCTATCAATTGCAAGGCTTAACGCTTTTCGCACATTCACGTCATCAAAAATTTCATTTTCCAAGTTCATTGCAAGATAATAAGTACCGATGTTTGGCAATATGTGCATTTCTGTTGACTCTGCGATTAACACAGGTATTTCGTCTGCTGGAATTACGCCACTCATATGGATTTCATCTGCATTAAATGCTGTTAGAGCAGTTGACGCATCAACTATCATTTTGCATACAACAGTGTCAAGCATTACATTGTCTGCGTTCCAATAATGTTCATTTTTTGTAAGCACAAGTTGGTCACCCATAGAATATTCTGATAAAACAAATGGTCCATTTGAAACTGCTGTTTCTGGATTTTTTGCCCACACGCCTTCAACGTCAACGATATCTTCACGCACTGGCAAAAATGAGTTTGCTATAATTAGTCTTAAAAAGAATTCACATGGGTTTGTTAGCGTTACTTCTAATGTTTTATCGTCTAACGCCTTAACGCCAAGTTCGTCGTATGACACTTCATCAGCAACGATTTCAACTGCATTTAACATATTTGCTGATACAAATAAGTTTCTATATTTTCCTGCTGTTTCAGGGTTCATAGCACGTTTCCAAGCATATTCAAAATCTCCCGCAACCAAATCTTGACCATCAGACCATTTAAGGTTATCTCTTAGTGTAAAAGTGTACACTAATCCGTCGTCAGACACTGTCCAAGACTCGGCCATAGCAGGTGTTAATTCGCCATCTATTTCACGAACTAGCCCTTCAAATGTATTGTTTAATACGTATCCACCGTCAATAGCTGTATTTAGTTGTGGGTCAAGACTTAATGGGTCTACACCTAAGTTAAATACAAGTTCTTGAGTAGATGATATAGGATATCCAGCTGGTGAAAGCTCAACAGTTTCAGTTGCAGGTGCTGTAGTTTCGTCAGCAGTTGTTGAACTAGTGGTATCGCTACTTGTACTGCTGTTGTTGCTTGTAGTACTACTGCTTGTGCTACTTGTATCACTGCTACAACCTGTTAATGCCCCTGTTATTAATATTGTGCTCATAATAGCTGTCATAAATTTTTTACTCATTGAAATTTGCCTCCCTTAAATATGTAGGTTTTAACTACTTAAATAAATTTATACCCTAGCCCTGAGATTAGTATATGATATAGTTTCCTAATTATATTCTAGTGTTAAATATTTGTCAACAGAAAAATTATTGTTGGCTTAATAAATGGCACGCCACACTGTGGTTATTATCTAACACTTTTAGTTGTGGTTCAACTTGGCTACATTTGTCCATGCAATATTTACATCTCGTTCTAAACCTACAGCCTGATGGTGGATTTAACGGGCTTGGGACATCGCCGTCTAAGATGATGCGGGATTTTTTGTTTGCTGTTGGATTTGGCACTGGTATTGCGGATAATAAAGCTTGGGTGTAGGGGTGTTGCGGGTTTGTGTATACCTCGTTGCTATCGCCAATTTCAACCAGTTGCCCTAGATACATTACGCCTATTCGGTTGGAAATATGCTTAACCATTGACAAATCATGTGCAATAAATAAATAACTCATTTCCATTTCAGCTTGTATTTCTTCAAGCATATTTATTACTTGTGCTTGAATTGAAACGTCTAGTGCCGATATAGGTTCGTCGCAAATAATAAACTCTGGACTAACAGCTAATGCACGAGCTATCCCGATACGTTGTCTTTGTCCGCCCGAAAATTCGTGTGGATATCTGCTCATATGGTCTTTTAAAAGCCCGACTTTTTGCAATAAATTTGCTATTATATCTGTGCGATGTTCTTTGTTTGTCGCCAAGTTGTGGGTATCTATTGCCTCGCCTATGATATCCGAGATAGTCATTCGACTGTTTAGAGAGGCGTATGGGTCTTGAAATATCATCTGCATTTTTTTTCTATATGGCAACATTTCTTTATCTGTCAAATTTGTTATATCGGCGTTGTTATACAAAATTTTACCGTCGGTAGGTTGATACAATTTTAGTACAGTTCTACCTAGTGTGCTTTTTCCACAGCCCGATTCACCAACTAACCCAAGTGTTTCTCCTTTTTGAATTCCAAATGACACGTTGTCAACAGCTTTAACTATATTTTGATGTTTTTTAATTAACCCTGAAGTTTTTATAAAATGCTTTTTCAGGCTTTGTATTTCAACTAAATATTTATCATTCATGTGTTTCACCTCCAAGTTGTGCCTTTAAGTGGCTTGGTGCGTCGGGACTATGCAAGTGACACCTAACTTTGTGGCCGTTAGATATTTCATATATATCTGGAATATATTCGGCACATCTATTTACCGCAAATGTACATCTATTGCAAAATGCACAACCTTTAGGTGGGTTTAGCATGTCGGGTGGCGAACCTGCTATCGGAATTAACGTTTGTTTCGTCGTTAGTTCTGGGTTTGGGACAGACTTTAACAAGCCGATTGTGTATGGGTTTTGCGGGTTGTTAAACAATTCTATAACGCTAGTTTCTTCCATTATCATGCCACCGTACATCACAATTACTCTGTCGCATAGTTCCGCTATAACGCCCAAATCGTGAGTTATAAATATTATAGATGTATTTGATTTAGATTTTAGCTCTTTTAGTAAGTCTAAAATTTGTGCTTGAATTGTTACGTCTAGTGCCGTTGTTGGTTCGTCGGCTATCAATAGCTCAGGCTCACAAGATAGTGCCATAGCAATAATTGCTCGTTGCCTCATTCCGCCCGAAAACTCATGCGGGTAGTTGTTTATTCGTTGCTCAGGCGACGGTATCCCAACGGACTTTAACATATTAATGGCGATATCTTTTGCCTCTTTTTGCGACACTTTTTTATGGGCACGGATTACTTCTGTCATTTGGTTTCCTATTGTATATACAGGATTTAGAGCCGTCATCGGGTCTTGAAATATCATAGAAATTTCGTTGCCTTGTATAGCTCGCATTTGTTTGGGGGTTTTTGTTATTAGGTTTTCGCCCTTAAACAGTATTTCGCCATTTTTAATTTTGCCAGACTGTTGTAGCAGTTTCATAATTGACATGCAAGTGATACTTTTTCCGCTGCCAGATTCACCAACTATGCCAACAACTTCAGATTTATTTATATCAAACGAAACGTTTCTAACAGCTTTAACTTCCCCCAAATGTGTAAAAAATGAAGTTTCTAGTTGTTTAACTTCTAATAGTTTTTCCATATATTAATCTCCTATTTTCGTAATCTTGGGTCAAGTGCATCACGAAGTCCATCACCCAAAAAGTTAAATGCAAACATAGTTAATGCGATTGCAACTGACGGTATAATCAGTTGATAAGGATATGAACGAATTCCGCCCAGTGCATCGTTAGCCAGTGTCCCCCAAGACGCTTGCGGTGCTGATATACCAAGTCCCATAAAGCTTAAAAATGCCTCGGTAAATATTGCACTTGGTATAGTCATCATCAGTGATACTATTATAGGCCCCATCGCATTAGGGACTAGGTGTTTAACAATTATGTTAAATTTTGATACGCCAAGTGCCCTTGCCGCAAGCACAAATTCTTGCTCTTTTAGGCTCAAAACTTGCCCACGAACAAGCCTAGCCATTCCAACCCAATATACAGAGCCGATTGCGATAATTATCGTTTGTATCCCAGGTTCGATAAGTACCATTAGCATAATTACTATTAATAGTAGTGGGACAGAGCTTATAATATCAACAATTCGCATCATAATATTATCAAGTTTCCCGCCCTCATATCCTGCTATACCGCCATAGATGACACCGATAACTAAGTTAACTAATGAGGCAACAAGCCCCACTGTTAGTGATATTCTAGCTCCATACAATGTGCGTGTCCATATGTCACGTCCTAGGCTGTCGCTACCTAAAAAGTATGTTTTATTCCATACTCTTGTAGTGTTATATTTGTCGATTAGTTCACCATTGACGTATAAGTCGTATTTATCTCTCATATCAGAACTGCTTGAATTTGCTTTTGCCATTGAATAATCAAATGTTATTTCAGCTCCGCCAATTTCATATAGATGGTATGCGTTTATCAAGTCTTTTTTTGTTTCTTTTATAGAAGACACTATTTCGCCATTTGCCGTAACTTCTATTAGGCGATATTCGTTGTGCACATACACATAAATATCATCTACTATATTTATGACATTAAAGTATGGTGGAATATTGGACAGTTCTAGTTGTTGGTCGGAATAATTGTAGCCTGTAAAAAACGGCCCTATTATTGCGAGTAGTGCAATTATTACTATCATTATAAGCCCCATTATCGCCATAACATTTTTCTTTAGCCTTCTCCACACGTCCTCCCAATATGTGAGGCTTTTTCTAGTTGTTTCAACAGTTTGGGAGTCGGTGTTTATAGGGCTCCAATCGTTATTATCGTTCATAACTATCACCTTTCATCTATTTTAATTCTTGGGTCAACAAATGCATATGCAATATCCACTATCAACACCATAACAATATATATCGTTGCATAAAATAACGTAATCCCCATAATAACTGTGTAGTCACGATTTGTTATGCTATCTGTAAAATACCTCCCCATTCCTGGTAAGGCAAATATTTTTTCCACAACAAATGAACCTGTAAGAATGCTTGCTATCATTGGTCCAACATACGTTATTACTGGTATTAAAGCGTTTTTAAGAGCGTGTTTATAAATCACCTTAAAGTGGCTTAAACCATTTGCTTTTGCGGTTCTTATGTAGTCCTGTCTAAGTATTTCAAGCATGCTAGACCTCATAAGTCTTGTGACATAGGCAAGTGAAAAACCAGACAATGCAATAACAGGACCTATATACCCACGCCATTCATTTAGTCCGCCAGCGGGGATAACCCCCAACACTTCGCCCCCAACATACATGATAAACGTTCCGATTACAAAGCTTGGCACTGCAATTCCGATAGTTGCAATAAACATTACAATGTGGTCAAGTATCGTGTTTTGTTTTAGTGCAGATACGATACCTATTGGTATGCCAAGTAGTAGTATTACGCCTATCGCCACAAGTCCAACTTTTGCCGATGTTGGAAGTCCTTGCAATATAATGTCACTAACTTCTATGCCTGTTTTTGTCATAGACACGCCCAAATCTCCTTGAACGATACCTGTCATGTAGTTAAAGTATTGTTGCGATAGTGGTAAATCTAGCCCATATCGCTCCATTAATATTGCTTCAACTTCGGGTGTTAGCTCTCTTTCTGATGCAAATGGCCCACCAGGGATAGAGTGCATTAGAAAAAATGTTATGCTACTAATGATTAATAGCGTTGTAATCATAGAAAACAACCTATTTATTATATATCTAGCCATATTTATCTCCTTTCAACTTGTTTATATTTTGTAAATTATATGATTGTATACATAAATGTATCCTCATTTTAACACCTGTTTATTAGAAAAGCAACAAATGTTTTATGTCACAGAAAAGAGATGAGGGGAAAATAGAAAAGCCCAGCAAGTTGTAGTTGCTAGGCTTTTGTTTGATTATAAGTTTTCGATAACTTCTTTTGGTAAGTTTGTAGACGATACAATTATATCAATAGGAACGTTGTTTTTAAGTCAGTATATTAATTTAGTGTAGACATTAATGAATGATAATAATTGTAGTGGTAATCATCTTCTGTTAATGCTGATGTGTATTTAGTTGATACCCATTCACCGATGGTTTCAAGTTCATTAATGGTATTACGTTTTTCTTGAGAAAACTCATACCAAGTGTTTGAAATATTATCTTGAAGAATTAAAACGCCTGTGTTTGTCATCATGTCGGTTTCAGAGTAAAGTGTAAAGGCATCAACAAGATTGCCAGTGCTACTTACAAAGTAGTAGTCATCTGCTTTATTAAAAAAGTATTTAACAGTAGTATTTGGTATAGAGCCATATTCTTCAGGTTCATCAATTAGGTTATATTCTGATTTTGCACTTGATAGCACTTCGTGAATACGGTTAACTGCCAAAGTACTTTTAAAGTCGTTAAATACAACCCAGTCACCACCTTGGTTCATTGATGAAATGGAGTTAATTAAAACACCTGTTGGACTTGTAAAAGAAGTAGATGTGTCAACATACACAGCACCATCAACATAGTTTACATCTAAGTTGAAAGTTTCTGAAATAAATCTTAGCGGAACCATAGTACGTCCGTTGTTTATATATGGTGGAGCATCTAATGAAGTTTTTACTCCGTTAACGGTAGCCTCATCAGAACCGATAGTTAAAACTAGTTGTGAATCGTTGTAAGTTAAAGTTGCATTTGGTGATGTCCATTCGATAGGCATGTCAAAAAAATTGGCTATTAGATTGATAGGCACATAAACTCGTCCATCTTTTAATTCTGGTTCAACGTCTAAATAATATTTGCTATCCACATAGTCTGATGCCTCAGAAGAATAATATTGTTGAGGTTCAGTTGGCACTTGCACACTGTCTATATAAATCGGTACGCTTGCAAAAACCGAACTGCTTAACATCAAACTCATTCCTAGTATGCTAAAAAATTTTTTCATTTAAGACTTCCTTTCTGTTGTATAATGATATATTATAATTCAATAATAGTAAATATGCAATGTTTGGTTTTATAAAGTAAAAAAACCTAAAGCCTCAAAGTATAGAATATTGAAGCTTTAGATAAGTAATAATAAGTTATTTGCTCACTGAAATACTAACATTATTACCGCTTCGGCTTACAGTTGCATAGTCTGTAGATGGCGTTAAATAAGTATTATTAGTACTTCCATCTAGTTGTATATTTTTAAAAGTAGCTGAAACGTTACCTTTAATACTACTGTCAGATGAACTTGAACTAGCTATTGTTGCCAACACCTTAAAGTTCTGTATAGTACCTGGAGATTGCTTAATTTGTAAAATTGAAGTTAAATACGTGTTAGTTCCATTTCCTAATCTATCAGCATATTTGGCATATCCCATTTGTTTCAATCTGATATATCCATTATTATTAGACTCAATTACAAAAGATACATCCGTTCCTGGAAGATATCCATTCACGTGTTGAACCTCATTATAGCCACTTGCAAAATCTACAGTATCCGAAGTAGCCGAATTTCCAAGACTGAAATACGGCTTCCATAAATTATAGGCAGACGAATACTGAAGTCCCATATCAGTTTCAAAAGTTCCATTAAATCCAGAATAAATATAAGGTATTCCGTTTGTTGCTGAAACAGTTCCTGATGATGGCAACGATACAGTTGCTGTTAAAGTTGATGCTCCATTTGCTACTATGTATTGGCGACCACCAATTCCACCATCAATCTCATCATTAGCCATAGTGCTTATTCCATAATCTTCAGTTATCTCTACTTCAAATGTTGATATTGTTACAACATCATCGCCGTTTTCATCAAAGCCTTTTTCGTAATAGTAGCATTGTCCGTCTAGCCCAACTTCAGTAAAAGTAAATACTTGTGGCATTGATGGATCGATTGATGGGTCAGCTATTGACCTAGCATTTAAAACTTCTTCAGCATAGACTGCTTCAGCGGTTTCGATAAATGTTGCCATTCTTTCATCGCTTGTTTCTTGTGTTTCTACTTGTAGTGGTGATGCTTGAGTTGTAGGGATTACTGAAGTTGCTGTTGTTGCAACTAAAGTAGCTAACATGGCGGCATAAAACTTTTGTTTGATTTTCATAATTACTCCTCCGTTTTAAAAAAATAAGTTTGTTAAAGTTGATAGGTTAACTAGCTACACTGTTAAACTCTTACGTTTGATTAGGGCATAATACATCTTACAAGTTGCGAGAAGATGTATTATACCTTTATGTATGTAGTTAAATGAAATTGAGCTAGTTGCTTAACTCTAAGCACATTATATAGCTTATATTTTTAAAATGATATAGACACTTTCGTAAAGGAAATATCGACATATTTTGCTTTACTGAAAATGTCTATATACAAGTATAAATTTTTGTGATAGTATCGATTTTACAAAATTACACTGAATGGAGCTGTTACAATGAAAAATCTTAAAAAAGTTATACTTTTAGCACTTAGCTTAACAATAGTAGCAAGTGCTACATTACATAGTACTGAGCCAAATAACCATGAACCTGCTATTATCCATGATGATTGTGACCAAGGGTCTGCGGACGTATAAGTTGTTTAATTTTATGTTGTCGGTTTGTATTTCCTGCTATTTCACTTAATATATACACAGTCTTCATTATGTCTATATATTTTTTTTGTTCTTCTTGAGTCATAGTTCGATTTTGAACTATTTCAACTTCTTGTCTAATATTCCAACCAAGCCCATAAATTGTAGTACTTAGTCCTTGCCAACTATTGTTATTTAACGCAGGAACTAAAGTTTCATAAGAGCCTGAATTAGACCAGTCAAACTTGCCCACATTACCGTAAATACTTGTAATTATATTAGCAAAATAAATATATCTGTCTATAGATAAAATTTCCCAATTTGTTTTATCAACGTATTGTTCCAGTATTTTAAGCCATTTTAAGGCTTCTTCATGTTTCTTCATTATATCTAAGGCAAGTATAATGTTAGCAATTAACTCTAATTCATTATAGCTTAGATGGATTTCTCTAGGTTTTTGCAATATATTTTCTATATTTGCTGTAAGTCCTAACGCTTCTATTAAATATTCATAGTATTGTTCAGTGGTTATATCTTCGTTTCTAAATTCTATAATTTTCACTTTATGACCGATACACTGTATATTATTTTTATCTGTCATATCAACTTTGTTTGTAAGTTGTTCAAGTTCCTTGTTCACTGTCTTATAATTTTGTTTTACAAATTCTCGACGTATTTTTAAATCCAAATTCAAAGTTTCCAAATCAACATACGGTACTCTGTCAACACACAAATCACCTATCAATCCTAACTTTTGTAGCAAAAGTTTAGTTGTAGCTTGGTGAGGATTACACTTTCTGTTTTCGGCTCTAAACACAGTTTGCGTTGTGCAAATATCTTTGGCTAGTTTCGCTTGAGATAGCCCAAGCATAGTTCGCCTATCTTTTATCACATCAGCAACGCAATAAGTATTTTCCCATTTATACAACTTATATTTGGTATCAAACTTAATAGTAACCCCGTGCTCCTCATAAATGCCCACGATAGTGTTATACCAACTTTCCATTTGAGGATAGTCATTGTCAATTTTATTAATTCTTTTAGTAGCATTCATCTTAATTTTTAATACTACAGTTAGTTCGCCAAATAAATATCTTCTTCTAAAACAAACAATTGCTTTATCACATAATTCTATTAGTTTGGCATCTTCACTTTGGCTAATATAATAATTTTCCAAGTTTGTTATAACTGTTTGGTAGTATATAGACTTTATCCATATGCTAGTTGTAGGGCAATCAAAAAACTTTAACATTTCCAAATATAGCTGTATAGATTTATCATAGTCAACACTTTTTAAATGATATGCATATTCAAGTATAAAACATACTTCGGCTTTGCTTAACAACAAGTCTTTAAGTTGAACTTTTTCAAACTCAGGGACAGTTTCGGATATAACATCTTTGTATAGTGTGACCAACGTTTGAGGTGGTTCTCCCTTTTGCTCAGCAATAAGAGCAGTGGCATACAACTTAAATTGTTTGTGTAAATTGTGTAATTTATTTTTTTGGTCATACTGCGAAATTATTTTTTCGGCATCACCTAGTTGATTATTTTTTATAAGTTGCATTACTTTGGTTCTATTTTCATACAAAGTGTATTCGTCATGGGGGATATACCATTCAAGGTCAAACCGTTCAATGCCTATTCTTTGTAGTATCGTATCAATCAAAAATTTATCGGGCGATAGTTCGCCACTTGCAATTTTATACATAATGGTGTAGTAGCTTACTCCGCTACTCACTTTTGTTATGTTTAATCCTAAAGCTTCTATTTTGTGGTTTATATACTCGTCTATTAATGGCATGTTTTTCTCCATGTATATTACGTAAAAAGCACCCACAAAGGTGCTTAGTATAAAGTGTCTTTAAAAATATCTCCAAGTGAAATATCTAATTCCTTGAAAAGATTAGGAGTGATAAAAGTTTTGTGTTCTGCTTGCTCCTCGTCATCAAGTTCTTCAAATTCCTCTTGAAGCAAATGATTATATACTTCAACTAAATTGTATCTATCATTTACTAAAACATACTGATTTATTATATTGTTTGATGGGTCAATTATCCAATATTCGCCTACGCCTATACGCTCATATAACTTGAATTTTGTTTCAAGGTCATCTTTACGGTTGCTTGATAAAATTTCGACTATAAGACTTGGCACACCGTGATAGCCATTTTGTTTAAACTTATCGGGTTCACACATTACGGCTACATCTGGGATAACGTGGTTTTTTGGTTTATTGGGATTTCCATTGTATCACATCCTTAATTTCTTTGTGATATTATTATAACTTTGTAACCCTTACTACGTCAATTAAGTAGATTTAATAAATAAATTGGCTAAACCTCCTTGAAATGTATGGAAAAAATTGCTATACTCTATCCTTAAAATATAAAAAAGGAGCATCAATATGAAACTATTAAAATTTTCAGCTTTAGTGTTAGCCTCAGTTGTACTTACTGCGTGTAGCCAAGACGTTACATCGCAAAATATATCAACCACAGAACCAGTTCAAGAAGTTGAACCAGTCCCAGAAAACAACATATTCCCAATAACGATAACTCATGCTTTTGGTGAAACAACTATAGAAAGCCAGCCGCAACGTGTTGCAACCCTTGGGTGGCGAAACGAGGACACGCCTCTGGCACTTGGAATTGTGCCTGTTGGTATGCCTCTAACAGGTCAAATTGATGGAGAGTTATACTCTTGGACACAACAAGAAATAGCAACTCTAGGTGGTGACTACCTATTATATGACGGGGCTTACTCCTACAATTTGGACGACATAGCATCAACAAACCCAGATATTATACTTGGTGCATATGGTGGAATGACAGCCGAACAATATGCCGAACTAAGCGAGATTGCCCCTGTTATTGCATACAAAGGAAACGAGTGGCAGACGTTGTGGCGTGACCAGATATCAACAAATGCAAGAGCGATAGGGCTTGAGCAGGAGGGGTATGAACTAATTGACACGCTAAACAGTTTTATCCAAGAAAAAGTTCAGGAATACCCTGATATTAAAGGGAAAAACGCTGTATTTTGCATGATGAGTGGATATGACCTAACCAACTTTGTTGTATACTCACCAGCAGACCCACGGGCAGCATTTTTGCTAGATTTGGGGCTATATTTTCCTGATGCTGTGCATGATATATTGCGAGATAGCTCGGATATGTTTATAACTATAAACTCTGGAAATATAGATTTGTTAAATGAGGTAGATATAATCGTGACATATGGAGAGGAGGGGCTTTTGGAAATATTACAAGAAAACTACCTTACATCAACAATTCCCGCTGTCCAAAATGGTGCAGTAGCCGTGATTGAAAATGACTCTGATATTTCGTTTGGATTTCCACCAAGTGCACTGTCATTATTTCACACACTAGATGATATACTTGATGTTATTAACACTGCTGCCCAAAAGCTTAACTAATTGGGTGATTTTTACTATTGACTATTTATGCATAATACAGTATAATTATGCCTACAATAAGAAGTTTGGGGAGGAAATATATGTTTAAAAAACTTGCAGTATTAATGGGTGCAATGACATTATTAGTAGGATGTAGTTCAGGGGGAGGCACTGCGGACTCGAGTGCTACATCACAAACAAAAGATGTGCTTACAATGGGAACAAATGCAGGTTTCCCACCATTTGAATATTACGAGGGAAATAACATAGTAGGGTTTGATGTTGACCTTGCTGGGCTAATTGCAGAAGAACTTGGAATGGAACTGAAGATAGAAGACATGGAGTTTAACTCGCTTATTGGTGCAGTAAATAGTGGAATGATTGATATTGCAATAGCAGGAATATCAGTAACGGAAGATAAGGTTGACCAAGTTGAATTTACACAAACGTATTTTGTATCAAATCAATCAATAATAGTACCAGTTGAGTCTGACATATTAGACGCAGATGACCTAATTGGAAAAACAATCGGTGTACAATTATCAACAACAGGCGATATTTTGGCACAAGATATTGAAGATGCAAAAATCGTACAATTTAGTAAAGCAGCTCTTGCAGTAGCCGACCTAAAAAACGGAACAGTTGACGCAGTAATCATTGATAATGAGCCAGCAAAGCAATTTGTTTCGGGGCAATTAGATATTATGGTTCTTCCAACGGCATTTGTTGAAGAAGATTATGCGATGGCGATCAAAAAAGGAAATATTGAATTACTTGATGCAGTAAACGGTGCATTAGATACTATTATAGAAACAGGGAAATATGATGAACTCTATAATAAGTATTTCGATTTTGAAGAATAATAATACTAAAGAAAAGGTTAAGGAATAAAAATTTCCTTAGCCTTTTTTGAGAGAGGAGAGAAAAAATGTTTACAATTGAAAGAACTACCGCATTTTTTGAAGTGTTTATGGCACGTAGATATTACGAAGTTTTGTGGAGCGGACTACAAAATACGCTACTACTAACAGTAATTGCAACAACAATAGGTATTGCGATTGGTCTAATTGTTGCGATGGTGCAAATAGCCGAGGTTAAAAAATCTGACAAGTTTGCATATACTATATTAAAGATTGCAAAAATATTAGCTAAACTTTACGTAGATATTATACGAGGTACACCGGTTGTAGTACAAATTTCATTTTTATGGCTTGTAGTGTTAGGTCCGATACAAATTATACCACGTGTAATGGTTGGGGGTATAGCGTTTGGTATCAACAGTGGTGCATATATGGCTGAAGTTATTAGAGGTGGAATTCAAGCGATTGACAAAGGTCAAATGGAGGCAGGGCGTTCTCTAGGAATGTCGCACTCGCAAACTATGAAAGAAATTATTTTACCTCAAGCTATAAAACAAATGTTGCCAGCACTTGTAAATGAATTTATCGTTTTGATAAAAGAAACAGCAATTATAGGTTTTATTGGTGGTATGGACCTTATGAAATCAGCAGATATAATGATTGGTGCAACGTATAACTATGAAATTCCGTTACTTATGGTGGCAATTATATATCTAATTATTACATCAATATTAACTATGTTTATGAGAAATATTGAAAAGCGTCTTAATAAGTCAAGATAGGGGTGGAGTCTGTGATAGAAATTAAAGATTTGCATAAAAGTTTTGGGAAACTTGAAGTATTAAAAGGTATAAACGATACTATACAAAAAGGTGAAGTTGTTGTTGTTATAGGTCCGTCGGGGTCTGGAAAATCAACATTTTTACGCTGTATAAACAAGATGGAAGAAGCTACAAGTGGGGAAATTTTACTTGATGGCAACAGTATACTTGATGATAAAGTTGATATAAACCAAGTTAGACAACGTGTCGGAATGGTTTTTCAACACTTTAACTTGTTTCCGCATATGACAATATTGCAAAATATTATACTTGCACCAATGAAAGTTAAAAAAATGACCGAAGAAGAAGCAACAAAAATAGCACGCAACTTGCTTGACAAAGTTGGGCTTAGAGATAAAGAAAATGAATATCCGAACAAATTGTCTGGTGGGCAAAAGCAACGTATCGCAATAGCTCGTGCACTTGCTATGAACCCTGAAGTGATGCTTTTTGATGAGCCAACGTCGGCACTTGACCCCGAGATGGTTAAAGAAGTACTTGAGGTTATTAAAGACCTTGCAAAAGAAGGTATGACGATGATGGTTGTTACGCATGAGATGGGATTTGCAAAAGAAGTTGGTACACGTTTGGTATTTATGGACGGTGGTAACATTATTGAGCAAGGCAATCCTAGAGATGTGTTTGACAATCCGCAAGAGGCACGAACACAATTATTTTTAAGCAAGGTTTTACAATAATGTAGGGGCGGTTATTAGCCGCCCCCATAAAGTTCCAAACATCATTTTTTTCCAACAAAAGGTTTAAGCTTTTCTTTTAAATCTAACGCCCTATTTCGTATCCTACCATTTGTACGCTTATCTAAAAGCAAAGCAGATACCATTCTTTGTGACACATCATAATAGCCACATTTATATCCTAAAATCGCTACCAAATAAGTTGTTTTATTAAAATCCATATCCAACACAGGCAACGTTTCTGTATCTAATGAGTGTTTAAAACATTTATATGCATTTTCTAAGTATATTTTTTCGTTATCAATGTCGTGTAAGTCACGATATAGCCAAGCTATACGCAAACATATTAGACCTTTCTCCATATTTTTTCCTTTTTTAACAACTGTATTCACAAGTGCAAGTTTGTATAAGTCAATCCCGTCTTCGATTGATCTCACCTGTGGACTATTTAACGACTTAAACGTTTTGCAAATAGATTCTTTGATAAGTTTCACCTGACTTGATAGAAGATTAGGAAACGTCTTACTCATTGCAGTATATCCACATTCACAGTGAATTACATCATAAAGTATAGGATCAGCTATACTATAAGTAACTTTAAGGTCATCATCAGTACTAAGAAGTCGATTTTTACCAGACCTTAAAGCAGGATGCAAAATTTGTTCATGGCACACTGGACAAGAATGTTTTTTTAGATATAATAAGTCATCTATAGTAAGTTTACTTGCTGGGGTAGCTTTAGTATCAGTGGAAGGTTTTTTGTCCTCCATAATGTCTATATTATCAAGGTTCTTAAGACCAAATTTAGACAAGTCGTTGAATAAACTCATATTCTCTCCCCTTTCTTTTATACAGTATATTCAGTTGTGGGTATATATGGTATACGTAATTATACCATAATAGTTAAATTTATCCAATAAAATTAACTATTTTTTAGAAATGTAAGCACAAAATTTTATCTGGAATATTGGGTCAACCATGTGTATACTATAAGGATAGGGAGGGGGACTTGTATTGATTGAAAAAATTAAGCAACAATTGTTAGATGAGTATGAACAACATCAAACAGCTTTTTTAGCTTTAGGGATAACATTTGTATTATGTATTTTAATATTGCTTAACACCAATGTTATAAAAATGCAATATTATAAATATTCTGGAGACACTACGGCGGTATTAAAAGTAATGAATTATCAAGTAAGTAAAGAGGGCGAAAGCAGTAAAATGTATTATAGCCAAGGTTTAAACTATCTTTTAAATGATATGTCATTTGAAAGTAGAGATTTTTTGGAAGAATATTATTTAACATTTAGTGAGTATAACAAAGAACAAATATTGCAAAATTATAACGATAGGGGGCTATTAATTAGAAATCCTATTGGTATTTTTGAAGATTTAGCAAATGGTGAATATACCACACAACTTATTAGATACATTAATAGACTTGATATACATGACTTTGAAAATATATTAATAGCAGGATTTGGCGAAGAACTGACAATGAGTAATGAAAATATAGAAGATTTTTATAATGTTGTACGTAGATATACAACGAAAATTACACTAGAAAATTTTCAAGTAAGTATTTACGCATTGTTACAATTTCTATCAGATGTTGAAAACTCTGAAATAATTGAGTTATTAGAACAGATTAACCGTGATACTATATACAATACATTAATGGGTGAGTTAAAATTCAGAACGGTAAGTTTGGACGATTTTTCTAAATGGACAGAAATATTAAATAAAATGGGCTGTTTTACAACTCAGGAGTATGCAAATTTTAATAACATATACACATATGTTAATATGTTGCGTCAACAATACACAAGTTTGTGGAGTCAAGCGGTTGAAGCATACACGATTACAGCTTTGTCAGACGAAGAAACTGCATCTTATGAGGCACAGTTGAATACTATTTATCAAATTGTTCAAGATATAGAAGAAACAATTTTGGAAGGAAATAGCCGTTTAGAAGAACTTGGTTCAGATGATCCTTGGTGGAAATATTATCTAAAAAGTGTGGAAGAACGTGATGAAATAGAAGAAATTAATTCCAATATAGACAGTTTATATGCACAAGTTGGGGTGTTGTGGACAGAAAAAGAACAGCTTAACACGGCGATATCTCTAGTTAGAGATACATACGATTATACGCAAAATAGTGAATTATTAACAACTATAGAGGGGAAATTAGATGATATAGAAGCTGAAATAAAATCACAATTAACGATTATTGAGGAGCTATTTAATATAAGAGCTGTAACTATTGAATTAAAGTAACTGAAATAAAAACATTGTAATGGTTTAGGCTTTTTGATATAATTAAATTGAATAATTAATGATACGAGGAGGATTTTATGAGCGAGATTTTATTAAATGCAGGAACTGGAGAAGTTGAAGTTGTAGAATTTATCGTTAACAACAAACACTATGCTATTAATGTACTTAAAATAAAAGGAATAGTTACAATTGATGAAGTTACGCCTCTGCCAAATGCAACGGAAGAAGTTGCAGGTCTTACAAACATACGTGGGGATATGGACGTAGTAATTGATTTAAGTTATGCACTTCATGGCAAACGTACGGAAGACTATAAAAGTAATTTAGGCTTACTATGTGAATTTAATGAAACTAAAGTAGTGTTTTTGGTTGACCAAGTTGAAGGTATTAGAAGAATTTCTTGGAACGACATAAAACAAACTAATAACGTAAGACAAGATACAATGAGTATAGGTAGTTTAATGATTGATGGAACGATTATAATACTACTAGACTTTGAAAGTATTACTATCAAAGCTGGAATAGGAAACTTCTATGACGGTTCTGGAAATACTGGTTCTGCTATACAACGTTCGCAAAAAATAGTTCTTGCAGAAGACTCAAAAGCAATTAGAGCTATGATTAAATGTGTGCTTGAAGAAGCAGGATACAGCAACTTAAAATTATTTGAAAATGGTAAAGAAGCAAAAGATTACTTATTTGGTATAAAAGAAATGCATGGGCATAAATTTAGACAAGAAGTTGACCTTGTTATTACAGATATTGAGATGCCAATTCTTGATGGATATAGTTTAACAAGATCTATAAAGGAAGATTCAACTCTAAAAGAACTTCCAGTTATAATTTTCTCATCTCTAATAACAGAAGAATTGCAACATAAAGGTGAAGAAATAGGGGCAGATGCTCAACTTAGTAAGCCTTCTATGAAAGAATTGGTGAAACTGGTTAATATGTTCTTTGGAAATTAATAGCTAAGAAGTTTAAATAACAAAAAATCTGTCAATACTTATCCTTATAAAGCGACATAAACGGTTTATAAGGATTTTTTTTATGCATAAAAATTAAGGAGCGGAATATGATTATAGATAATAGGGTATGTACAAACTTAGATTTTAATGTGTTGGAAAGAGATGAGGACACTGATGTTTTTATTGATATAAAGGGTCAAGTGTTAGATTGTTATGTAGAAAAAACTACTAGAGTACAATTTGTAGGGGCTAGAGCTGTGCTGATCAGATTAGGTGTGGAAACAGAAAATATTACAGTGCATGTTTTGCAAAATACAGATATATATTCAAGTATGGCAAATTTTGAGATAGACCTTATAGCACAACGATTATATGTAAGTCAAGAGGACAATAAAGTAATTATCGAGAGAAAGATATAAGACGTATTTCGACAAAAATTTAACAGAAATATCTTATTTACAAAGCCAAAAACTTACAGTATAATTATTATAGGTAGTAAATTATACAACAAAAAGGAGGTAAATTACTATTTTCTACATATGGATTAGAAGTAGTAATAAATAATTTTATGTTATTATGGTTAGGGATAATATTTATTTTACTTGGCGTAATAGTTTTCTTATTAAGAATGTTACAAATCGCCAATTCCAAAGCAGAACAATTTGAAGGGATTTTAGATGCTATTCCACTAATTATTTCTGCAACAGACAAAGATAGAAACTGGATTTATGTAAATAAAGCAGTAACATCAAGATTTGGAAAAAGCAAAGAAGAATTTATAGGCAAAAAATGTTCAAACTGGGGGGCACCAATATGTAACTCGGATAGTTGTGGGATAAACTGTTTAAGTTCAGGAAAAGACACAACGGTATTCGAAGATATGCAAGTAAACGTGGCATACGTGCAAAACTCAAAAGGAGAGCGTGTTGGACATGTTGAGGTTGTTCAAGATGTTTCGGCGTACAATGCCACTATAAAAATGTCAGAAGCAAAAACAGATAATTTAGAGAAAATTTCAGACATCACAAAACAACTTATGCGTATTTCAAATGACCTTCAAAGAGGAGTGCAAGGAGTTGAGAGCAGTGCAGATGGTCAAGAACAAATTATTCTGGAGTTTAACAATCTTATTCATGAATTGTCAAACACGTTTGATCAAAGTATCTCACAAATTGAAGCAACGAACAAAAGTTCTATTGAAGCTAGAGATAAAGCTAGCATAGGAACAGAGCACATGCAAAATATGATTTCAACAATGGATGATATCAATAAATCAAGTATAAGCATTGGAGAAATTATTAAAGTAATCGAAAGTATTGCAAGCCAAACAAACTTACTTGCACTTAATGCAGCGATTGAGTCTGCAAGAGCCGGAGAAGCTGGCCGTGGGTTTGCAGTTGTTGCAGGTGAAATTCGTGAACTTGCAAACAAAAGTTCTGAAACTGTAAAAGAAATCGAAGAAATTATCCAAAATACACTTGAAATAGTAGATAGAGGACAAAATATTGCTAAAGATACGGACTCAGCACTAAGTAGTATTGCAGAAACTATCAATAAAACTGTTGATATGAGTGAAGAACTACTTGAAACAAGTAAAGTTCAGCAAGTATCAGTTAAAGGATTGTCAGGTACAACTGATAACTTAAATGTACAGATGAATACTGCTACATCATTTGCTAGATGTAGTGCAGGTATTAGTCATGAGATTACAGAACAAGTAGAAGAATTGCAGAAAGTTGTAGGATAAATCTACATTTAATACCCCTTGGCGGAAGCTGAGGGATATTTTTTTCCAAAAAAATCAAATTTTTTTTAAAAAGGTGTTGACATATGTAAATGTATAGTGTAATATTATACGAGTCAGCAACAACAAGCGGACAAGTAAAGAAGTTATGAACATTGAAAATAGAATAGTATCAAGAATTAAGACCAGTCGATTCAGTTGTTATTTATAGCAACAAAAAATGAGTACAAATAGTACTAAAGTAATGTCAGATGACAAACTTTTTTAATGAGAGTTTGATCCTGGCTCAGGATGAACGCTGGCGGCGTGCTTAACACATGCAAGTCGAACGGACTACTTCGGTAGTTAGTGGCGGACGGGTGAGTAACGCGTGGGTAACTTGCCCTGTGCAGGGGAATAACGTTTGGAAACAAACGCTAATACCGCATAAGCTAACAGTATCGCATGATAGAGTTAGAAAAGATTTATCGGCACAGGATAGACCCGCGTTGGATTAGCTAGTTGGTGAGATAACAGCTCACCAAGGCGACGATCCATAGCCGGCCTGAGAGGGTGAACGGCCACACTGGGACTGAGACACGGCCCAGACTCCTACGGGAGGCAGCAGTGGGGAAT
>MDSP01000050.1_pt1 | contig 26641 bp, 26 predicted proteins | sample 1005811 | NCBI WGS metagenome assembly MDSP01 (sample SAMN05526596, study PRJNA338239) | gut metagenome | isolation source: stomach gut content | host: Naso elegans | place: Saudi Arabia: Red Sea | collected 2011-04
ACTTTAGTACAACACAACCACAGATGAATAAGGGATGAGATGTAAGTCAGTTTATTTTAAACTTACTCCATGTGACTGTATCCCAAACAATCATTACTGATTTATGTTATTTTTAGTTATGTTGGTTCTAACATACTCTAAGGCTGCATCAGCAGTGCTCACTCACAGGGAAAAATGATTCACTAACAAGTTATTTCATGTTGGTAGTATTGTACTGTAAGTTATTTTGCTATGCTGCACAAAAACCAGAGACCCAATGTAGAGAAGTTTAGTTTTGCTTTTTATTTTAAATTGATCACAGACTTTGGCTGACTTTATCTAACAACACGGTGCGCATCGTACCAGCATGGAGTGGAGACACACCTGCAGTGTCTGAACAGGAGCCGAACTTAAAAGGAAAATGATTGCTCTGTTTGAAGTTGAGAGTGTAATATGCGCTGTGACTCATAAACATTTTGACAAGTTTTCTGTAACATTTATTGCTGCTGCCTTCTCTGCCAATACACTGAAATAACAGAGGAGAAAATTGCCCGCGGTAAAAGTTGCTGTAGGAAGCCGGTGTCCAACAGTGAAATACCTGAGGAACTTTATGCTGTTGTTTAAATGATCACTCAGCCTGCTGACTGTACTTTGTGAGAAGCAGAGCGGGCAATTTTTTATCAGCCAGGAGTGAAGAAAAAAAGTCTGAGAGCTGCAGTGTGAATGAAAATGTCTCCTCTGACCTACCAGCTGAACTGCACCATATGGCGTGTAGGTGTTCAATTTTCTACCCTTTTCACGCAAAACAAATGCCCAGATTTTTACATAATCCAAAATATTATTCATCATTTGTTGTGAAAATCATTAGAGATTTTGAAGGATTGGCATATGTCAGCGTAAATAGAAAAAATACATATACATATAAATATATATACATATATTTAGATAGATATACACAACAGGAGAAGGTAGCAAAGACCCTTGAATTGGATACTTTTGTCTGTTTTCTTTTTCGTTCAACTAGTCAACAGCCAGACGACAAAAGCGAAGCAGTTCGGCTGGTATTAGCATGGAGGCTGCCCTCATGTGTGTCAACATCCATGCAGAAGGAAGCATTAAGGCCCATCATGATGCATGGCACCAGGGCCCATTGTAACAACCTTATGCCACTGGCATGTGTAATCATTAGGATTTTTACCATAATGAATTTTATTGAGAATGTGCAGAAAGCACAGTTGCAGGAAAGAGGTCTGGGTTTGATGAAGACATTGATCAGCTTCACAGCAGTGAAATACATATTCAGTTGTTTCTAGGTTAGTGTGGCATAGAAAGCAATTATCTGCATCAATATTGAAACTTTTGTTGATAAGTTTGTTTGAAGGATAAACTCCATTGACAGTTTTAAAGTGTACGTTCTTGTACTTAGGAGGAATTGGGAATCTTGAAAATTTTGTCCTTAAGGTCGATATTTCCTTTTTTCCCAATAACTGTCTTTCTTTGTTTTTGTTAAGCCTGTATACATTGTGTTTCCTAAGTGTAGACCTAGAAATTTGTTATTACAAGTTTCATGTAATAAATCCAAGCCGTTAATACTTTGTAACCTAACAATTGGGGTGTTAAGGAATAAATGTATTCACTTCCGCTGATACAGTTGGCAATTCGATATCATTTATATCAACAGTAAAGTCCGCTGACCCTTCAGCAAGTTTTATAAGTGATGACATCTGTATTTCCACCGTCATATTGTCTAAGTTAGCCATAATTTCATCAGCTTCTTCAAAAAACGATATCTCACCAATTTTACCTTTTTCAGTATAATTGCTACTAGATAAATTTGGTGTATAAGATTTTCCAGTCACACTGTCATTCAAAACTAATAGCATACGTGTGCCGTCCATCGCCTCATAACCCTCAAAAAATAGTGTGAAGTCTGTGCCTTCTTTATACTGAACTCTAGCAATATTTACGCCCTCTGGTAAAACATCTGAAAATGTTTGAGATAACGACGCTCCAAAAATTTCTTGTAAGTTAATATTGTTTGGATTTTCTATATACCCCCATTGTTTTGAGCTTTCGTACATACCTCGTAAATCAATATTTTGTGCTGGTGCAACAATTTCCTTGTCTGCAAATAAATCACCTACAGAAATAGATAATGTCATGTTTTCTAAACTCTCGTCTAAATCATATTGAATTGTAGTAATAAGTTTCAGGTTATCTTCTGACAACTTACTTGCCATTGAGTGTCCACTACTAAACGCTCTATTTCCGTTTGCATCTGTTGCAATAATCGAAATGCTATCCATATAAAATGCACCCTCGTCCATCGCAGTTCCATCAACATTTGTCGTTGAGATAATAATAACTGCTTCTTTATCAACAGCCAACACTTCCTCAAGCGTAACTCTAACTCCATCAAATTCAACTGACTGCCCAATTCTTGCAATGTGTTCTTCAACAATTTCATAATCATCGCCAAATAAGTTTTGGCTATAATAGCTTAGACCTGCTGCAAATGTCGCTGTGCTAAATAACGTAAATGCTGCTGCCATTGGCAATGTTCTTTTTGGAAAATTAATAACTTTAGATTTGTTTTGTGTTTTTATACCTTTCATAGCTAACTCCTTTATTCTCTCTTGAGATATGTTTTCGTCTAAATTTTGTTCCAACTGTGCGTTCACTTCATCAAGCAATTTGTTTATGTTATTATTCATAACACACCCCCCTTTCAAGCAATCCTTTTTTTAGTTTAGTTTTACTTCTTGCAATTTTCGTTCCAACGGTTCCAAGTGGAATGTTCATATTTTCGGATATTTCGTTTAGTGACTCAAAATATAAATACCGTCTAATAAAAATTTCATTATCGGGGTCTGGTAATTGCTCTATAAGCTCTAACACAGTTTGTTGCATTTCTGATTGCAAAATCTTGCTTTCAAGCGAATTGTCATTTTCGCCATACACTTCATTTTCTTCAAGTTCAACTTGTCGTATTTTTCCTGCCGTTTTAAGTTTATTTAGCGTGATATTTCGTGCCATCACAGCCAAATACCCTTTTAGGCACTCCTCCCTGATGTCCAATTTATCACGATTGTTCCATATTTTTATAAACACATCGGCAACAAGTTCTTCAATATCTTGCGTGCTTAATGTGCGACCCACGTTTTGTACTACTACTGTTACATATTTTGAATATGTGTCAACTAGTTTCTCGTAATATTTAACGTTGCCTTTTGCTAGTCCCTTCAACAACCTTCTTTCTGTCATGGTGTGCCTTCTTTCTTAATAAAATTTGTTGCTATACTTATATAGACAGTTAATCTAACAACTTTTTTTCACTTTTTATAAAAAACTTCAAAAAAAATAACCTCATAATAGAAGTAAAGTTCTATCGAGGTCATTGTAAGCTTATTTATTATATATTTTTTTCATTTCATCTAGCGTATAGGGAGGTGTTTTTGATTTCATTACACAACTGCAGTTGTTGCACATTGGAACTAAATCTTTTTCAGGGTCAACATCTAAGTTATCCCATTCTTCTTTATCCGATTTTAGGTTGCGTACACCAATTAGGTTTTCAAATTGGTCACCGTAGGTGTATCCAAAATCTATACCACATATTTCACAACTTGCACCATAATAGTCCAAACATTCGCTTTTTAGTTGTTCCCATTTAGCAATTATTTCTTTTTGCTTCTCATTGTCTTGAATAGGTGCCACTGGTTGTTGATATGGGACAGCTGGCTCTGCTATCGGACTGTATGGGCTGTTAAGCATTTTTTCAATTTCAGCTAGTTCAGCGTAGCTTGGTTCTTCATCAACTGGGTCGTCATCATCTGCGAATAAATCATCTAAAAATGCATCTAATCTTTCTTCTTCATCTAAATCAGAATTATTTTTCCATGCTTTTTCTACTGGCTCAGACACCACTTCTTTTTCTTCTTCAGTTGGTTTTTCAACATCTTGCAATATTACGTTGTCAATCGTCCCTATTTCATGTTTACTTTGACATTTTTTATCTTCTTGTTGAGGGGCTTCAGGTACTTTCTTAGTCATATCATCTTCCTTTATTTCTATTTTGGTTCTTTGTTTTATCTCATCTGTATTCATTGATATTTCAATATTTGATATGTCCAGTTGACTCGTAGACACAAGATTATCAATCGCTTCATATAACCTTGGAGCAATTGACCATTCAAAAGCTTTGTTATCTTCAAACCAACCTACAAAAATTATATTCCACCATAATTTATCTCCTGTGTTTGACTGGGGCACGTCTATTTTTATTTGAGTTTTTATGCGTTTACCCAGTGCCATAATTACTTCCTTGTAGGGGTATGTACCCGGATAACCATCTTCTTGCATCAAATCGTTTCTTTTTATACTGTTGCCACCTGCCAAATACATTCTAATTAATAAATCTTGATTTTTTGGAGTAAATACTTTTTGATTGCTAAATAACTCGCTCCATTGTTCAGTCGAAATAAGTGCTTGCTCATTGTATATTTTATGTTCTTTTTCTAGTTGTTCTGCTTGTATAGGCTCCTTCACTTGTGCCTCTTGAACTAATATTTCAGTTTTTTTAGGCTTTTTAGGTGCTGGAGGTTCTTCAATTATGTTTGGAGCATAGTTATACTGTTTAAGTCTACTTTCACAAAAACTTCTAATATCTTCTGGAACTATTTCGATATATTTATCTTTTGTTAAAAGTGCCTCAATCGATAAATCTAATCTTTCTGCTTCCCACAACATACCAAAGTCTATTGTATTAGAATCGGTCGATACATATTTTAATGCAGCCTCATAGCCACCATACTTTTGTATCTGTGTTAGTAAAGCTGAAGATTTATACTTCACTTCTTTTGATATCTTTTTATACAGGTTGAGCATTTCTTGACTAAATAATTGTTTTAAATCTTGTTTATTAGTATTTGCCATGTTATCTCCCTTTTCTTAATTCACTTACTATTATTATAATCGTTATGGGCGATAAAAATTCGTAGACAAAAAAATATTGCCACACCTTTTTAGAAGTGTAGCAATATTTTTCTATACATCGTTTATACTACTCTTCGTCTTCTACTTCTTCTTCATCTTCATCTTCATCTTCTTGGTCAAAAGTTTTTAATTCCATGTACTCAACGTCATCATCGCTATCATCTGCAATTTCGTCATAGATATCGTCATCTAATTCATCATCAAAATATTCATAATATTCTTCGATATCTTCATCTTCTTTTGATTTAATCCATAACACAACTGCAACTAAAGCAACAACAACACTTACACCTAGTGCGATCCAAATACATTTATTGCATTTTTCTTCTCTAGTAGGTGCTATGCCTAGTCTGTCTTTAACTTCTTGTACAATTTTGTCCATTTCACGTTTGTTCATTTTTTCATCTCCTTAACATTATTTTTAGAATTGATATTTAAGTTAGTTGCTTGAACACCAATTCTATTATTATAATATCACTTTTTTTGCACATATTCAAGAATATACTTATTCCAATTTTAACTAGGTATATATTTTATTATTCTACTAATAATAGTATGCCCATTTCTTTATATTTTTTATACAAAAAAGGCAGGTTATTTTCACCCGCCCAAAATATTTATTTATCTGTTGGTTTCATCGTTGGGAACAACAATACATCTCTAATAGATGCAGCATTTGTTAGTAACATAACAAGTCTATCTACGCCTATCCCCAATCCGCCTGTTGGTGGTAATCCATATTCTAATGCTGTTAGGAAATCCTCATCTATTTCACACGCCTCATCATCACCCGCAAGTCGTAATGCTTCTTGATGTTTAAATCTCTCTCTTTGGTCTATAGGGTCATTAAGCTCCGAGAACGCATTTGCATGTTCACGACCAACTATAAATAGTTCAAATCGCTCTGTATACTCTGGGTCATCTGCTTTACGTTTAGACAAAGGAGATATTTCTACTGGGTGCTCAGTTATAAAAGTAGGCTGAATTAGTTTTTCCTCAACATATTTTTCAAAGAACAAGTTTAGTATGTCACCTTTTTGATGATGTTTTTCAACTGTTATATGATGCTCTTTTGCAACTGCTATTGCTTGCTCTAAAGTTGAAATTTCTCTAAAATCAACTCCTGAGTGTTGTTTTACAGCATCTAGCATTGAAATTCTCTCAAACGGCTTTTCTAAGTTGATTTCTACACCATTATAATCAACTATAGCTGTTCCAATAACTTGGTTTGCTACATGTCTTATAAGCGATTCTGTTAAGTTCATTATATGCTCATAGTCAACATATGCTTGATACAGCTCCATCATTGTAAACTCTGGGTTGTGACGTATTGACATACCTTCGTTTCTAAACACACGCCCAATTTCATACACCTTATCAAATCCACCTACAATAAGACGTTTTAGTTTTAGTTCTGGTGCAATACGCAAAAACATATCGATATCTAACGCATTGTGGTGCGTGCCAAATGGTCTTGCCGCTGCACCACCTGCAATTGAGTGAAGTACAGGCGTTTCCACTTCTATAAACCCTTTATCATCAAGGAAACGACGCATTTCTCTAATGATCAATGAACGTTTGACGAATGTGTCTTTAACTTCTGGATTTACTATTAAGTCAACATAGCGTTGGCGATATCTCATTTCAGTATCTTTTAGACCATGAAATTTTTCTGGCAACACTTTAAGACTTTTAGAAAGTAAAGTAACACTGGCTGCTCTAACTGATATTTCACCTTTTTGTGTTTTAAATACCGTTCCTGCGATACCAATTATATCACCAATATCATATTTCTTAAAGTCTTGATAGCTTTCTTCGCCGATTTCATTTTGTCTAACATACGCTTGAACACGACCATTTTCGTCTTGAATGTGAACGAAAGAAGCTTTTCCCATATCGCGCATAGCCATTATACGACCTGCAATGGATACTTCTTTGCCTTCAAGTTCTTCAAAGTTGTTATTTACTTGGTCGCTTGTTATGTTTACCTCATACTTTGTATGAACATACGGATTTTTATCTTGAGAATGCAATGTTTGTAATTTCTCATGTCTTACTTTTTCTAACTCGTTTAATGTATTATCCACTTCTTTTTACTCCTTTGTACTACGCAAAAATTAATTATCAATTGATAGTATCTTGTATTTATCTATATCACCTGTATGTGTTTCAACTGAAACTTCCTCACCAACTTTTCGGCCTATTATTGCTGCCCCAACTGGTGATTCATTTGATAGTTTTCCGTTTAGAGGGTCTGCTTCAGTTGAACCTACTATTAAATAAGTAACTTCTTCCTCAAATGTTTCATCATACAAAGTAACTGTATGTCCTGGTTTAATAGTGTCTGTTTCTTCATCGCCACCATCAATTACAGTTACATTTTTAAGCATATTTTCTAGCTCAACTATTCTAGTCTCAATTTCAGCTTGTTTATCTTTTGCAGCATCATACTCTGCATTTTCAGATAAGTCCCCTTGTGCTCTTGCTTCTTTTAAATCTTCAGCAACTTTAGCTCTCTCAATTGTTTTTAATTGTTCAAGTTCATTCTCTAATTTTTCGATGCCTTCTCTTGTTAATAAAACTTGTTTATTCGCCATTATAAATTCGTCCCTTCTGTGTTTAATATAAAACATTTCTATCTATAATGCTACAAATTATAACCTACAATACTTGAAATGTCAACAATTCAACCTATTATATACATTGTTTATCTGTATATCAAACTGATTTATTGTTTTTCTTAACATTCCTTTTGTGTAACCTTCTGACATTAGCAATGCTTCCATAATTTCAGCAGTTATTTCTTGGCGTTCCCACCTAACGTCAAAATCATACCAAACTATCGCCCCTTCATGTGCAAACTGTTCTTTTGGCGTCTTAACAAACGTATACACAACTCCAGGTCTAGCAAAGTATAAATAATCCCCTTCGCCAAACAAATCATAAATTACGTCCATTTCGCTAATCATTTTTTTGTTAGGGGGCACAAGCTTTATATATAACTTTGCTTCCTCATACACTTGCTGTGTTATATCTCTATATGCTTCTGGCGTTTTTGTGAACAAAGTTATATCTGTTGCATCTTCTGCAAGCGGTAATATTGTATCCAACGTTAGATTTATCATTCCGTCTATAATACCTATTTTGCTATATATAGGATTTCCTCTAACAAGCTTATGTTTTGTTATATATTTTAACAATGTCGCACCCAAAAGCCCTCTAACTTTGTCGCCGTTGTATATTTCAATCGTTTTAAATGGTAGCATTAGCAAATTTTTAGGTTTGGCAATATGCAAAATGTTGTGGCTTATTAAAATTTCTTCTATCGTATTCCATTCATCAGCTGTTATACTTTTGATGTTTTTTTCTATTGTAACTTGGTAGCCTTGTCCCTCTTTATAATTTAGTGGCGTTAGACGTACTCCGATTTTTTTTGCATTTTCTGGCTGTTCACAAAAAGTTATAGTTCCAAAACAACTCATACATTTCCCCCGTTCAAAATATTGTCCAATTGATATTTCACATCATCTAATGTTTTTACAGTTGTCAACTCTTTTCTAAACGTTGCCGCCCCTTTAACTCCTTTCACATAAGATGTTAGGTGCGAACGCATTTCTCGTATTCCGATGTATTCACCTTTGTATTCTGCTAAACTTTTTGCATGTTTAAGTATTATACTTACTCTTTCTTCAAATGTTGGCTCTGGAAGAAGCTCCCCTGTTTCCAAAAAATGAACTGTTCGGGAAAATATCCACGGGTTGCCCGCTGCTGCTCGTCCTATCATAACAGCATCAACCCCCGTTTCCTCTATCATCTTTTTTGCGTCTTGGGGTGATTTTATGTCCCCATTTCCAACTACAGGTATTGATACAGCTTGTTTAACTTGTTTAATTATATCCCAATCAGCATTACCCGAATAAAACTGGTCACGGGTTCGTCCATGTATCGTTATCAAACTTGCCCCAGCTTGTTCTATAATTTTTGCGACTTGCACCGCATTAACACTATCAGCGTCAAATCCTTTACGTATTTTAACTGTTAGCGGCTTATCTATCGCCTTAGACGTCTGATATACTATTTCCGCTATAAGTTCTGGCGTTTTTAAAAGTGCCGAACCTTCGCCGTTTTTTGTTATTTTTGGTGCAGGACACCCCATATTTATATCAATAAAATCAACATCCGACTCCGCAACACGCTTTGCCATCTCACTCACAATTTTTGGGTCACTCCCAAACAGTTGTGCTCCAATAGGGTGTTCTATAGGTTCTATATTAAGTAGTTCACAAGTTTTGTCACTCTCATATAATAAGCCTTTCGCACTCACCATTTCAGTTACAAGCATACCTGCCCCAAACTCTTTACAAATCAATCTAAACGGCAAATCAGTTACCCCCGCCATAGGTGCTAAAAATACGTTACTTGATGTACATACATTTTTAAACTTCATTTGCATTGCCTCTATTTTTTAGAAGTGCCTCTTTAACTTTTTCGCCATCTGCAGTTCTATAAATTTTGTACCATAAAGTTAACGCTTTAAGTAATTCTGCTTTTTCTTTTTCAAATTGTCTAATTTCTAGTTCAAGACCTATATCGTCCACAAATACATCATCTTTTTGTTCTTCTATAAATATGTTTCCATCATCAAAAAAACCTATTGATATAACCCCATACACTTTTTGTGATATTTTTACAGCCTCGTCAATCAACTCACGCTTGATATCTCTAGGTATATCATCAAACGCTGGGTCAAAATAATACTTTTTTGTAATAGATGATGCATACACTACTTGTTGTTTTTCTCTCATTGTTTTTTCCTTTCATAAAAAGGCTATATATTAAGTATAGCCATAAATTCCTCTTATAGACACTTCACCCGAAAAAATTTCAAAAACTTTTTCTTCTTCATCTTTAACGACAAGATTCCCGTTGTTATTGATAGAAATTATATTTGCCACGTATTGTTTGTCCTTATTTTGTATATATGCAACTTTTCCTAAGTTTAGGCATAAATTTTTATACTCGTCCAAAAAAACTTCAAATGTTTTATATTCTAAAAATTTATTATACATATTTTCAAATAGAGGGACAAACTTATCAATAATTTGTTTTCTATCAAAAGTTACCCCGCATTCCAAAAATAATGATGATGCATATGGCAAATTATCTTCAAATACCGACGTATTGACATTCACGCCAATCCCTACAATTATGGCACTTTTCTTGTCACCAATACTTACAAGCTCGCACAATATTCCACATATTTTCTTTTCATTTAAAACTAAATCATTAGGCCACTTTATTTTTATATGTTGGTCGGTAATTTCTTGTAATGTATTACACATAGCGATACTTGCAATTAAACCTAACTTGCTCATTTCGCTTGTTTCTATAGGTGGATACAAAATAATGCTTAGCCAAATCCCTACCCCTCTAGGCGAGTTCCACACTTTGCCCAGCCTACCTTTTCCTGCTGTTTGTGTTTCGGCAACAACGACTGTTCCATCTTCTACTTGCCTACTTACTAGCAATTTTGCAACTTCATTTGTTGAAGTTACTTCATCATAGTAAATTATTTTTCGTCTTGCCATTTTCGCCTCCAAAAAAAATGCCTATAAGATGTCTTATAGGCATTTTAAAATTAATTATTCGGATCTTGCCCGTCGTCTTGTTTCTTTTTTAGTGAAATAGTATCACGAACTATTTCTTTTTCGTCTTTAAGTTCTTTTAGTTCATTTTCACGCATTTGCTCGCTCATCTCAAATATACTAACGTTATCAACAGTAGTTGTGTCAATATCTTCACCTTTCATAAGTCGTCTAAACTCATTTCCAGTAATTTTTTCTTTTTTGATTAACACTTCTGATGCTGAATTTAATATATCGATATGTTCACGTAATATAGCAAGTGCTTCGTGATATGCTGTTTCAACAATTTCTCTAATTTTAGAGTCAATTTGAGTTGCAATATCTTCGCTATAATTTCTTGTGTGATTAAAATCACGTCCCAAAAATACTTCGCCTTGTTCATCACCATATTTGATAGGTCCAAGCTCACTCATACCATACTTAGTTACCATATCTCTAGCAATTTGCGTTGCACGCTCAATGTCGTTTGATGCTCCTGTTGTGATATCGCCAAATATAATTTCTTCAGCTGCACGCCCACCTAATAACGAAATGATTTCGTTTAGCATGCGTGATTTCGTCATATACATCTTATCTTCTCTAGGTAGCGGCATAGTATATCCACCTGCAAACCCAGTTGGTATAATAGACACGCTGTGTACAGGATCTAAGTTTGGCAAAACTTCATGTATAAGTGCATGACCAACTTCATGGTAAGCTGTGATACGTTTTTCTTTTTCAGTAACAAGATGACTCTTTTTCTCTGTCCCAACTGTAATTTTAATAAACGCTTTTTGGACTTCTTCCATATCAATTGCACGTTTGTTATGTCTAGCAGTTAATAGTGCTGCTTCATTCATAAGGTTTGCAAGGTCAGCACCCGTAAATCCTGGTGTAGTTCTTGCTATAATGCGAATATCCACATCTTCATTTAGCGGTTTACCTTTTGCATGAACTTTTAGTATTGCCTCACGACCTTTAACATCTGGGCGACCAACAACAACTTGCCTGTCAAAACGCCCTGGTCTAAGAAGTGCTGGATCCAAAACGTCTGAACGGTTTGTTGCAGCCATAATAATAACACCCTCGTTTAGCCCAAATCCGTCCATCTCAACAAGAAGTTGGTTCAGCGTTTGCTCACGCTCATCATGACCGCCTCCAAGACCAGCTCCACGTTTTCGTCCAACTGCGTCAATCTCGTCAATAAATACAATTGCTGGTGCATTTTTCTTTGCTTGTTCAAACAAATCTCTAACACGTGATGCCCCAACCCCAACAAACATCTCAACGAAATCTGAACCTGAAATGCTAAAGAACGGAACTGCAGCTTCACCTGCAACAGCTTTTGCAAGCAATGTTTTTCCTGTCCCTGGAGGTCCAACTAATAACACACCTTTTGGGATACGTGCCCCAACTTCAGTATATTTCTTTGGATTTTTTAAGAAGTCTACAAGTTCTGTAACTTCTTCTTTTTCTTCTTCTAGCCCCGCAACATCTTTAAATGTTGTCGTACCTTTATCATCAATCGTCATTTTTGCCTTGCTTTTTCCAAATGACATAACACGACCTCCGCCGCCTCCGCCACTTTGCATTTGCATGAAAAATATCATTATAAACACAAACATCCCTACAAGCATAATAATTTGTAGTATTGGGAATAACATATTTGCTTGTTGCTCTGTTGGTATAATTTCAACGTTTCCAAGCACTTCTGTTGGTAAAGAATATATATATTCATTAAATGCATCGCTATTTAGTGAAAGTGTCGTTTGTGACGCAGTTCCATCAACAGTAAACGTTACATACACCATCGTTCCTGCTTCTTCCATATATAATTTCGAGATGTTGCCCTCCTCGATATTAATAATTAAGTCTGTTAACGTCATTTGCTCTGGTAAGTTTTGTACGGTAACTGTTTGCCCCAAAAATATTGCGACAAATAAAATACCTATAATTATGAGATATACTACGCTTCCTTTAAATTTTCCTTTCAACTTGTATTGCCTCCCTTCTATTTGTTATTACTGCCTTTATTTACTGCAATATATGGCAGATTTCTATAATATTGTTGATAATCTAGTCCATAACCTATTACAAATTCATCTGGTATTACAAATCCCACATAGTCAACATCAACAGAAACTTTTCTAGTGTCTGGTTTATCTAATAATGTACATATTTTTATACTTGCAGGGGAACGACCATTAAGCATAGTCTGTAGATAACTAAGCGTTTGCCCAGAATCTATAATATCTTCTACAATTAAAATATGCTTATCTTCTATCGGTCCATCCAAGTCTTTAATTATTTTTACAACTCCTGTACTAACCGTTGCATCTCCATAACTTGATACCGACATGAAGTCCATTTTTAGGGGAACATTTATGTGTTTAGATAAATCCGTCATAAACATAACTCCGCCTTTTAGCACACATAGTAAAACGATTTCCTTACCCTCATAATCTTTTGAAATTTCTTTTCCAAGCTCGGCAATTCTATTTTGGATATCCTCTTCACTTATTAGCGTTTCTAAGTTTAACATTGTGTCCTCCTAAAGTTATTTTTTTGGCACTAGTGTAATTTCTAGTATATTTTTTGTGTTTTTATCAACATAATAGGCCGAACTAAGTCGGCTACCTGCTACTAATACTACGTTGTTTCCATCTACGATAATAGGAATTTGATTTCTTATATCTAATGGCACTTTGTCTTCATTAAAAAGCTTTTTTAACTTTTTTTGTCCACTAGGTAAAGTTATTTTATCACCGTCTGTTCTCGTGCGTATTTTTAGCGTACATTCTATTTTATCATAGTCAATGTATTTAGTATACCTATTTTCGGCACATACTTCAATAGTTTTCTCATTTGCTTTAAATTTTTTTAGAAAGATTTCATAATCTAATGCACTGTTGCTTCCAATTTTTAAAAACATTTCAACTTTTTCAACTGTTTTTTGTTCTACAAAAATTCTAATACATTTTTGAGATTTATATACAACTACACAGCTAGGTAAATTAATTTTTTTTCCGCTTGGACCATCAATAAGATGTATTATATCTTCCAAATGTCTAGAAGTTACTTTGTTATATATGCCAAGTTCAACTAAAATTTGTAGCATAAGCTTCTTTTGAATATAGGGCTTTTCTTTATGAATATTTTTCACTTCGTATATATCATTTTGCAGTGTAACATATTTTTTGTAACAATCACTTATATAGCTCATCAAAAAATCTTCTTCTTCTTTATATAGTTGACTATGTTCTAACAATGTATACACTATATTTTTATTTATATTTTTTACTATATATGGGATTAGTTCTAAACGTATTTTGTTTCTTGTGTATATCGGCAAAAAATTAGTATGGTCATCTTTATATTTTATTTCATATACTTTACAGTAATATTCAATTTCATCTCTATTTAGACATATGATAGGTCTAATAATTTTATCTCTAATTATAGGAATTCCACCAAGTCCTTTTACGTCTGTTCCACGAAAAAACCGCATAATCATCGTTTCGGCTTGGTCATTTGCATTGTGTGCTGTTGCAATTTTATCATTATTATTTGAAAGTGATATAAAGAAATTGTATCTTTCTTGTCTGCCACATTCTTCTAATGATATTTTTTGTTGCTTTGCAAGCTCTTTTATGTCAGCAGTATGAACAACACAAGGTATCCCCCAGCTTGCACATGTAGACCTAACATATTTAGCTTCAGCTTCGGCTTCAATTCGCATCATATGATTTACATGTGCAACAGTTAGCTTTACGTTACGTTTTGATAGAAAGTGTAGCAACATCATAGAGTCTGCACCACCCGAGACAGCAACAATAATTTTATCATTGTCCGAAATGAGATTGTGTTTTAATATAAATTTTTCCACTTTATTTTCTATTTCTCTAATATTCATAGCCCATCGTCCTTAACTTTGTATTAGCAATAATATTACCATATTAGGAAACAAAATACAACTATCTATTGATAATATAATTCATTTAGGCAAATACTAATAAATATTTAACTATAAAAAGGAGATTTCTATGAACAAATTAAAATTTCTAACTTTAGTACTAGCTTCTATAATTTTTACAGGCTGTGAATTTCCAACTGAATACGAAACATCTACTCACTTTGTGCCACAACAAACGCCCTCTGTTTTGTCTGATATTTGGACAGAAATACCTGTCACAGTTGGAGCTGACACAACTATGCCTCTTGAGGGTGTTCTCACAATTCCAAATGATGTACAAAATCCACCTGTTGTTTTACTTGTTCATGGCACTGGACCAAACGACAAAAATTCAACTATATTTGAAAACACGCCATTTTTGGATATAGCACATGGCTTAGCCGACCTTGGGATTGCCTCGCTTAGATACGACAAACGAACGTATGCATACCCCCTAAAAATGTTGCAATACGGAACGGATTTGACACTTAGGGAAGAAATTCTTGATGATGTGAACTCTGCTATACAATTTTTGCTTACACAACAAGATACAGTTGATACTAACAAAATTTTTGTACTTGGACATTCACAAGGAGGCATGTTAGTTCCTGCAATTGCAAGCGAAAATGACACTATATCGGGTATAATCTCAGTTGCTGGAACGCTTAGACCATTGTACGAAATTAGTTATGACCAAAATCATAGTCTGTTTGAAAATATAAACAACAATCCTGACTTGTATGGTGAAGACGTTGTGGCACTCGTTGCCGAGCAAATGAAACAAGTTGAAATTGATATTGAGATACTTAGGGGTGATATTTCGGACATACCAAATGATACTGTTCTAATGGGGCTACCTGCTGGTTATCAAAAATCAGTTAAACAATATCAAGGTCTAAACTTTGTTGACAAAATCAATGTGCCCATGCTTGTTTTACATGGCGATGCGGACTTCCAAGTAACGTTACCAGACTTTAACTTGTACGAAAGAATGCTGTCTGGGCAAGTTGAAGCAACACTAATAAGATACGCTGATTTAAACCACCTAATGATGGAGTCTGACTATACAAAAAATATTACGGAATATCAAACTAAAGGTACAGTGTCTAGGGAAGTTATTGGCGACATAGCCGAATGGATTTTTAAAAACTAAAAACAGGGGGGTATTTTGCCCCTTTTTAAGATAATGCTAAATACGATTATTTTCTTTGACAAGCTCGCCACCTCCTTTTTTTGCATAAAAAAAGAGTAGATTTTTTCTCTACTCTTTGACTACTCAGACATATTTACCATAGTCTGTTTTAAATAACATCTTATTAAAAAAATCCACTTGTTCACTTGTCCCATATACAAAAATCTCATTAATTGTATCACAAAAACGGAACTCATTATCAACTCTACCATATTCGCTTACTCCATGCGAATAATGCCAACGCCTGCTTGAATATGGTATATAATTCCCATTCTCATCGTATTTAATATTTTTTTCTTTAGTTAACTCATAAATTTTTACAGCAGTATCTATTATTTCTTGATCTGACATACCGTATAATTCTATCTCTTCCCAGTGTGCTTCTATTGGAGCTTCCTTAATAATTTTTTTACAATGCTCTGCTAGATCTTCCCAACAAGTAATGCTTCTAACTTTTTTAGGCATTTCCATTTTATTCATCTCCCAACTGTATAATTACTAATACCTTTATTTAATTAATTCTCATTGTTAGTACTTAAATTTATCAACTAACTTTTCTATCGATATTCCATCAATTTTCCAATTCATTAATAAATCATTAGCGTCTATAAAAATTTCTTCTATTTGTTTAGACATATCATCTAAAGCCTCACAGACATAAATTTTATCCAAAGGACATACAATAAATTCTCTATCTTTATAAAAAAATGTGGTATCAAAAGTTGTTATTTGATACTTAAAATCCTCTAAATCTTTAAAGTTTATTAAGTTATTCATCATCTTTACTCCTTAATGTAATGGGTCATTCTGCCAACCACACACAGTACATATATCAAAAAATTCTACTTCCTCTATCTCACAACAAGCACATATGTTACTCCTAATACTTTTGACGCTCTCCTTCCTAATAAAATAGTCCACACCTGTGTGAGCTTCAGTCCTCAAGTCGCTCAATAGATACTATTTCGTTTACTGGTATCACAATAATTACTCTTCGCTCTGGATAATAAATTCCTATTTCATCATATTCTTTATCAATATCAATCCATACATCATAGCTCATAGCCTCACCTATAAAAATATCACCCTCGATATCTACTATTTTAACTTTATCGCCCAAATAATCATGATAATCTATCATAAAGTTTCCCACTCCTTGTTTGGATTTTTTCTTTTTATAATATAAGCTATTATCTGAATATTAAAAGGCGACAAAATACGTCGCCTATTTTATTACTCAAATGTTAAACTATTTGTAATATCCGTAAAAATTACACCTAACGCATATGCACCTGCATCTGGATAACCTATGCTACGCTCTCCAACCGCTCCTGCTCGTCCCATTCTAGCAATAATTTCTTCTGTTGATTTCGCCCCTTCAACTGCTGCTTTTGCTCCAGCCACAAATAATTCTTCAAATGTTTGGCTATCTGCAAGTTTTGTCCAAGCATCTGCCGTTGGGATAAGTGCGTCCATCAAAGTTTTATCACCAACAGTTGCCCCACGCCCAAAACTGCGTTCACCTGTAGCTTGTATCCCTTTCACAACAGCTTGCAACATTTGTGCAAATTCTACTGCAGTAAGCTCTGTTTTTTCGCCGCAATATTTTGACGCTGCTCTAAACGCTGAGCCCCAAATAGGTCCAGATGCACCACCGCAATATTCCATAATAATTATCGAACATTTGTCTAAATACCCACCGATAGTAGTTTCACCATCCAAAATTTCTGACCACTCTGCTTTAAGTTGTCTAAACCCTTTAGACACACTCATTCCAAAGTCACCATCGCCCGCATGCGCGTCCAAATCACAAAATGGCACTTCGTTATCAATAATAATTTCAGCCATTTTATCTACAATATAAACGATATTTTGGAAAGCGATAGTTTTTCCGATAACCCCATGTTCGGATGATGTTTCAACTTTGTAGTTTGCAACTGTTTCTGTTTCTGTTGGCAAATAGTCAACGTATTGTTTTGGCTTGATGTAACTGTCAACTTTGAATGCTGGCGTGTCTGCTTTTTCAAGCAAAAGCTCTTTCTTCTTATCGCACAAACGAAGTATAGACACTGACGCCCCCGCCATATCAATGCTTGTCATATAGTTTCCAACATACGTTATAGTTGGTGTTATATCGTATTTGGCAAGTTGTTTCATTACAGAGTTGTTAAGCAAATATAACTCTTGTAACGGAGTTGCACCAAACCCATTAACAAGTAATGCTATTTCCTGCTTATCTTGTAACAAGTTTAAGTCATGTAGTATTGGCTCAACCAATTTTTCAGCCAAGGTATCGGCATCAACTATTTTTTCACGTCTAATCCCAGGTTCGCCGTGTATTCCAACACCAAATTCCATTTCGTCTTCTTCAAGTGTAAAAGTTGGCGTACCTTTCGCTGGCACAGTGCATGAAGTAAATGCGAAGCCAAGACTACGCACGTTGTCCGCTGTATTTTGTGCAATTTGTTTAACTTGGTCAAGAGACATACCTTGTTCGGCTGCTGCTCCTGCTATTTTGTGTACAAAAATTGTGCCTGCAACACCACGTCTACCAACAGTATACAAACTATCTTCAACAGCGATATCATCGTCAACTTTAATGTAATCAACGTTTATACCGTCTTCAGAGGCAAGATGTGTCGCATTTTGAAAGTTCATAATGTCGCCACTATAGTTTTTGATTATAAGTAGAATTCCTTTTTTTGTTGCTGTTGCTTTAATTGCTTGATACACTTGAATTTGTGATGGAGATGCAAATATATCCCCACAAACAGCGGCGTCAAGCATTCCAATACCGACAAACCCTGCATGAGTAGGTTCATGACCACTACCGCCCCCACTTATTAAGCTGACTTTGTTCTCGTTGATGTGTTCACGTTTAATAATTTTGTGCTTTGGCAAAAGCTCTAGTTCTGGGTGTGCCGAAACGATACCTGCACACATTTCTAACACCATTGTTTCAGTTTTGTTAAATATTTTTTTCATCAAATAACCTCCTAAATTTGTAAGTCTTAATAATAGTATAGTAGGTTTTATGAGATTTTCAAGTTATTTTGTATATTTAGCTAAAATTTGTAACACTTTATCAAAATGTTCTATTATATATGTCGTATCAACACCTGGCCTACCCATCTCCTGCTTAACATCTACATCAATTTCAGTCACCAATTGACGTGATAATATATTTATATTTTGATGTGGCAAAATTCCAAATGTGTCCAAATATTCGTCCAGAATATAAGTTGTAGTGTTGTGTCCGCCTGCACCTAACGCCAAATTATTATCAAAGTTTGGTGCAAGTCCCAATATTTCGCCTGTATCACTACATTTTAGCACACCAAAATTGTATTCATGCCTATCAAAATTTGATATTAACCCATCAAGCAACAACATATTTGTATAATCTTTGTAACATCTCTCTGAAATAGTTTTCAAACTTGTAGCAATTTGCACTTCATCAGTTTCATTATATAAGCCAAATTTTGCCCCAAAAGTTGCAAAATGTTCAAGCATACACAATTCATTAGTAAAGTTATGACTTTCTATAATATTATCAGCCTGATTAAACTTATATATAGCCATATTCATTCCAAGTTCTAGCCCCAGCTTGTACGCAAATAGTTCAGCATAAAAACTACGAAAATCTCCTTTTTTGCATAAACACCAGTCGGATTTTTTTATCCATGCTTTATTAAAAGAGCCAATGTTAGTTAATTCTGTATTAATCATTTTATCTAATTTGTGTACCACGCCACTAAGTGATGTTTCCATAATAAATTTGTTGTATGGCTTTCTATATAGCGATAAATCAGCAAATTTTTCATCTCCGCTATGTCGTATCCAATAGCAATCTGTTAGATTTAAACACCTATTATAAACAACGGAGGCGATGCCCCCGCTATTAATTTTTAGTAGTTTCAGTAGTAATCTTGCGTTTGAACGTGTTGTGTCAACACCTCTATTTTTGGGCCATTCATATAACGCCAGCTCATGAGCATTTTTTAAACTTTCGGGAAGCAATGTGTTATTTATTACTTTCAAGTTTGTTATATTCCCGTCATTTTCAAGTTTGAATGTCAAAAGTTCAACTTCTTTGCACATTAATGTATGCATTTTTCCACCTCTTTTGTTAAATATAATCCATACAATATTATCGTAACTGTGCTAATTAAACCAGAAATTTTTTGCACAGTAGTTCCTCCATACGTTATAAAAATTTGCCCACTTGGTAAATCATCGCTTAAATAAACTCGCACAATACCATTTTCAGGGTTTGCCACAACATCAAGCGATACGTCCCCAAGTGTTGCCGTATACCCTTTATAATATATTAATGGTACGTCAATATACATCATTTCGCCCCAATTGTCAACATGCATTGTTGTTATTTGTATTCCAACACGAGTATAATCTATCGATTGCCCCAAATCGTTAGTAATAAGTGGTTCGCTTTCTATAAAATCCTGCACATGTGGCTCAACTGACACAGGCAACCACTCAGCACTCATCAAAACATTATAGTTTGTGTGTAATGTTTCTATATAAGTTTCTGTAACATTTATAAATTTGATTCCTTGATTTAAAACAGTATTGATATTCGGACTTACATATATACACAACGCATATGCCGAAAGACCTGCAACTAGACATGTTACGCCAAATTGTTTTCTCCTAACAAATTTATTTGCCACAAGCCCCACAAACAGTGCAATATATAAAGTTGCATAACTTGATAATCGCCATGGAAATTGTATGCTATTTGCTGGTGTATTGTTAAACCATTCCCACGGAAAAACATTGCTTATGCTAAACCAAATTATAAGACCCATAACCCCTATACCAACTGCATTTTTGATGTGTTGCTTTTTTGTTATATAAACAGCTATACTTATAAAAAATGGAACAATTACATTTAAGCCAATTGCATTGTACGAAAATTCAAACAATTGTTTAACCGTTAAGGCACGACTTGAAACACGTGATGTAGCTGTGGCATATTTAAATTCTCCCGATAATTGTTGCTCAAACAACATAAAATAAAAGCCTATAGTGGCAAAAAGTACAACAGCAACACAACCTACCATCTGCATGATTTTTTTCTTGTTTAGCTTTCGCAAATTTAACAATATCCAAATAGCACCTATACTAGCTGTCAAAAATGTTGATATTACATGCGAATAACTTATTCCGATAAAACCAATTATTAAAAAGTGCTTTTTGTCAAACTCCTCATATATAAAATTATAAAACCCATAAATCACTAGTGGTACAAAAACCATAGCTTGCACTTCACCAATTGCACTTCTCACATACATATTACATATGTTGTATTGTGCCAAAATAACTAAACATGCCACCCCTACACTTATAGTTTTATCTTTTATAATCATTTTGCTACATAAATACGTTGTAAAAAATAGCCCCACCACGCATAGTATCATATAAATTCTAACTGCAATTTCTAGTGGTAGCCCAACCGCATTCAACATTGCAGGAATGTATAAAAATAAATCTGGGTAAAATAACGCCGTTCCATAGCCATAGCCATTTATCAAATTTTCTGTTATTCGCACAGGAAATTGCCCGCTTTGTAACCCTGAAGATATTTCCGAAATCCGCACAATATGATACCAAAAGTCAAATCCCATAGGAATTTTATGGATTAGTAGCGGAAGTATAGCAACAAAGATTGCTATACCACCAACAACTAAATAAAACTTTTTCGTGTCTTTCACGCTATCACCTCCAAAGTTTTATTTAAATATTATTTTGCTTAGTATATAATTTAGCACAATAACTACTACGTTAGTAATTATTTTAGCAACAACCGCACTTACACCTACAATTCCAACAAGTGCAAGCATTAGCCCCATATCGACGGCAAAACTACCAAGCCTTGCTCCAAAAAATGTAATCGCCTCTTTTTGCCAAACATCACTTGCCCAACTTGTCGATTTAAATACATAAACTTTGTTAGTATAAAATGCAAATACAACACTTGCAACAAACGCAATAACATTGTTAAATTGATACGCCACACCTATTTTATCAAGCATAAAAAATACTATCACATTTATAATCGTCGTTAGTACCCCAAATACTATATACAAAATAGGCTCTATCATGATATTGCCTCTTTGTTAGTTTCTTTGATTATATATATAGGACGCCTTTTGACTTCTAGGTACGTTCGTGCCAAATATTGACCCACTATGCCTATACAAAATAGTTGCACCCCTACACCAAAGCTAATCAAGCATATGAGCGACGGCCACCCCGCCACAGGATTTCCATATATAAGAGTTTTTACAACAATAAACCCTATTATACAAATGGAGAAAAAACAAATTAATATGCCAAGCAAAAATATTATTGCTAGTGGTGCCGTCGAAAAAGCAATTATCCCCTCAATCGAATATAAAAATAACTTCCAAAATGACCAGCTAGTTTCGCCCGCAACACGTTCTATATTTTTATACTCAAGCCATTTTGTCTTAAATCCAACCCAACCAAAAATACCTTTACAAAATCGGTTATATTCTTTAAGTTCAAGAATTGCATCTGCCATGCAACGTTTCATAAGCCGAAAATCTCTTGCCCCATCAACAATTTCCACGTCTGATATTTTGTTTATCACTTTATAAAACATTCTGGCAAAAAACGAGCGAATAGGAGGCTCACCTTGCCTTGTTACACGGCGGGTTGCAACACAATCATAATCTTCATTTTTCAATGTTTGATACATTTCGCCCAAAAGTTGCGGTGGGTCTTGTAAATCTGCGTCCATCAAACCAACAAAATCACCAGTACACGCCTCAAGTCCTGCAAATATTGCTGATTCTTTTCCAAAATTACGACTTAACGAAATATAAATTACTCTGTTGTCTATATTTGCAAGATGTTTCATAACTTGCAATGTGTTGTCTTTTGAGCCGTCATTAACAAGTATAATTTCAAATGTTGTGTTGGCGATGTTTTCAAGTTGTGGTACTGTTTCTTCATAAAACAACTTCAAAACTTTTTCTTCATTGTAACATGGAACTACAATTGAGATTTTTTCCATTTACACCATCCCCCTCTAACCAAATAAGCAAAATAAATCAAAATAGTAAATGTGCTTATAGTGCCTGCAACTTTTTGTGTCACAGTACCACTATACGTTATAAAAATTTGTCCGCTTGGTAAATCGTCGGTCAAATATATTTGCATCGTACCATCTTCAGGATTTTGCCCTACTTCAAGAGGTATTTCACCAAACTGCGTCAATAGTGTTGCACTATAACCTTTGTAGTATATTAGCGGGATATCTAACGTTCCCTCCCAATCTTCCATATAAGCGGTTGTTATTTTTATGCCATCTCGTGTGTAACCAATTGATTGACCATAACTATCTGTTATAAGTCTATCACTTTCTAAAAACTCACTTGTATAACTAACCGACGTCGCTGGCAACCACTCACGTCCACCACCAAGCATACTAAGGTTATTTACAAAATAGTTTTCAATATAATCATCTTGTAAAGCTCTAAAAGTAATGCCAGTATTTGCATCAGTATTAACCCCGTTGCTTATATTTACACAAGCTACATTTAAAAACGATATCCCTATCATGCCAACAACTAGTAGTTGTTTTAACTTGTTGCTCTTAATCAGTCTCTTTAATATTAGCCCAATAAATAACACCATAAACACCGTGGCATATGGAGATAATCTCCAAGGAAATTGTATATTGTTTACTATAGTTCTATTAAATAACTTCCATGGGAATAACTTTGATATTGCTAGCCATGTTCCCATACCCAAAATACCTATATGGGTCATTATCTCATTTTTTGGTTTCATCAACATATATATTAGGCAGGCAAATAAAAATAAAGCTATTGTTGATATTCCTATGCTATAATAAGCTAAGTCAAACAAATCTTTTAGTGCTACTGCACGGTTTGCAACAAATGTCCAAGGCGTAGAATATTTGAAATCACCTGAGAGTTGTTGTTCAAATAACATCAAATAAAATCCTGCTGTTGCTAAAAATACGATAACAATACATTGTAACATTCCTATAATTTTTTCACGAGTGAGCACTTTTTTTAAGTTCATCAAAATCCAAACTGCCCCAACTAATGTTGCTAACAATACTGATATTGTATGACAATAACTTATCCCGATAAATCCTATAATAAGGAAGTGTTTTTTATCAAATTTCTCATATATAAAGTTATAAAAACCATAAATAACTAGCGGAATAAATACGGTTGCTTGAATTTCACCTAAGGCATTTCGCACGTACACATTACATATATTATATTGTGCCAATACACATAAACTTGCAACACCTAAACTAATTGTTGAATCTTTAGTTATTAGTTTGCTGCATAAGTAAGTTGTGAAAAATAGTGATATTATGCAAAGTGCTAAGTATATTTCAAATGAAGTTTCCAGCGAAAAGCCTATAATGTTCAATATTGCAGGTATATATAAAAATAAATCTGGATAAAAAAGTGAGCTGCCATAGCCATACCCGTTGAGTAAGTTATCTGCTATTTTGACAGGAAATTGCCCATCTTTTAATCCCTCAGCTATTGATGTAATTCTGCCCATGTGATACCAAAAGTCATGCCCTGCTGGTACACCCGATCTAAATAACGGAAACATAGCTACTAGTAATACGACACAAAAAACGGATATAAAAAATTTTTTATTGTCTTTCATTGCGAAATCCTCCCATAATATAAATTATTTTATATATTATGCAAAACATTGATTATTTGACTAACTAATGATAAAATTATTATTATTTACTTGGGGAGGAAACGATGGGTCAAAACGGTATTAAGTACGAAGATTTAGCAATGAAAAAGACAATGCAAATATTTGGAGAGTATGGAGTAGAGTATTTTGGTATCAAAAAGAAAGTTAAAAGTATAGGACACACAGAACAACCCAAAGTTGATGTTGAAGACAGCCGTATGGACTACACTTGTCTTATGACAGATGACACATACGTTCATTTTGAATTCCAAACAACAAATAGTGGTTGGAAAGATTATGCCCGCTTTTGTGCCTATGATGCAAATTTAGTAACTCAAACTGGCAAAAAAGTTGATACTTATGTTGTATATTCAAGCAATATTAAAAATCCAACTTCCGAATATACTTTTGGTAGTATCAACTACAAAGTTACTGCTATTTGCATGTCAAACAAAGATGGTGACGCTATATTATCTGATATCGAACAACGTCTACAACAAGGTGAGGAACTAACTAATATTGATTTATTAGACTTAACTTTTTTACCTCTAATGCGTAGTAAATTATCCAAATATGAACGCATAGAAAAAACAATACTTCTAACTAAGGAATATCCTACAGATAAAACTAATGATGTACAATCTTTAGTTTTTGTTCTAGGACTTAAGTTTTTAAATGATATGGATATCAAAAAAATGATGGAGGTGTTTAAAATGACTGCACTGGGAAAATTATTATATGATAATGGTATTGAACAAGGTATTGAACAAGGTATTGAGCAAGGTATTGAACAAGGCATTATTCAAACTGCCAAAGAACTACTTGCTGACAATGTAGAACCACAACTTATCCAAAAGTGGACTAAACTTCCACTAGCTACTATATTAAAATTAAAAGAAGAACTGTAATTATCAAAGGGGGCTTGCCCTCTTTTTTAACACAAAAAAGGCGACCGAAGTCACCTATATTTAAGCTCCATCACTTGGCAAGTATGGTCTTTTCCCTCTGTGTAATCTATCCCGACTATTAGAACATTTCGCTTGTATAAATCAAATAATTTAGAGGCATATTCCTGAGTAATTATTTGGTCTATTGCAACTTGAGTACCTTTACCTCGTTTTAATTCTATAATTATAGGTATATCCCTTGACGTTAATGGATAAAATGTAAAGTCTGCTCTGCCTTTGCCCGTGTGTTCCTCTTTCTCAATTCTATATCTATCTCTGGCACTAAGATACGAAATATGTTGCATTTAACATTATTTTGGAAGTTTTAAATATTTCAGCTGTTTTGCCAAAGCATTTATCTTTTAATGCCTTTTCAAATTCTTGACGTAATTCTTTGTTTGGTATGCTGAGTAAACCATCTGAATAGGTTAGAAATCCTAGTGTTATCATAGCTGAGTAAATCTCTTCTTTAGTAGTTGGGACTCCTTGTCCAGCTCTAAATTCCTCAACGATTAGTATATCTAGTTCTTCATCGTTTATCATTCTTATCATATCATCTCTTACGTTTGTTGGGTCTATCTCTAAGTACTCCAATATTTCATTCATACCGCCAGTATTAACCCAATAACTCTTACATTTTTTCTTAATAATTGCAGTGTTAACGCTTTTAGGGTTAAATATTTTAAGCCCTGATTCTGTTTTATACCCGTTATACCAATATTCTAATTCATTATAGTCCATATTGTTTTTTTGACAAAGACTACGCACTTCTGGTTCAGTAAAACCAAAAAATTCCTCAAATATACCATCATCTAATAAGGTATACTCTTCAAACATATTTAGTGCTGATGTACTTGAATGTTTCTTAATAGGTAGTATCCCTGTCATATAACATAAACTTACATATGATCTTCCTTTTAATAAATTACGTAAAAATTCTAAAAAGTCGTTATGCTTTTCTGCGTATAAGTTTTTATTAAATATATAATCCCATTCATCAAATATAAATATAAAATCCTCGTTTGTGGCTAATAATTTATCTGCTATACTTACATATTTATCCAATTGTAAATCTGGATATGATGCCGTTAAATCCTTATTAAAAATATCTATTATTCTATCCATATACTCTTGATACGTTGTATGCGTTTCACTAATATTAGAAAAGTCTATCTTTATGACATTAAACTTATTTAGGTAT
>MDSP01000051.1_pt1 | contig 26598 bp, 20 predicted proteins | sample 1005811 | NCBI WGS metagenome assembly MDSP01 (sample SAMN05526596, study PRJNA338239) | gut metagenome | isolation source: stomach gut content | host: Naso elegans | place: Saudi Arabia: Red Sea | collected 2011-04
GAGTTTCTGGTGATGCATACCGAGCTTCTTTGGTGCTTGAGGCTTCTGGTTATCGTGTTGATCGTGTTGATAATTATTTAGGCAAATATCCAAGTTCTACACAGATTTTGGTTGGTGAGGAAGCTTTAGGGTTTCAATTTCAAAAGTTTTATCCTGACGCAACTGTTATTGTAGACCCAAATTTGGAATATGATGTACGTATTTTGTTTGTTCGGTAATGTCCTCTTTGTTTCTTGCTTGGTTGGATTTTGTTAGAATGGAGGTTGTTTGTGAGATTTAAGTTTTTGATTGGTTTGTGCATGGCTTGTTTGGTGAGTCCTGTTTTTGGGAATGTTCATATAGGACGTGATGTGCAAACAGTGACTTCAGGTGTTGAACTTATTGTTGATGAGTTTTTGGGGGGTAATGGTTGGCTAGATGTTTTTGTTTTACAAGTTGATTTGGAAAATGAAAATGTTAGTGTTGGACCTATTTTTCCTGATGAATTTGGAGTCAAAGGGTCTGTTTATGATTTGGCTAGCGATGCTTTAGCTGTTGCTGGTGTAAATGGTGATTTTTTTAGTTTAAGTTCGGCTGTGCCAAGTTTTGGGCCAATGTTTAATGATGGAGAAGTTATTTCTGCATATACTTCTTCTACTGCTGGGGTTGGGCCTTACATGGATATGGGTACATTGCTCATTACTGATGATAATATTTTGATGGATTATTTTGAGTGCCGTGTTGCTATGATGAGTGATGGGGAATTTGTAGGTTTTGCAAATTCTTTTAATAAAGTTGGCGCACATTTGAGTATGCCTATTGTGCTTGATGAACGTTTTTATGGGTCGATTGATGGAATTTTTGGGGTGTTTGATGGCGTTGCTGGCTTTGTTGTTGATGATGGCGTTGTCGCTTATCATGGTGAAGTTGATGAAGTTATTTTGCCTCCTGAAGGTGGTTTTGTTGTATTGATGCATGAGACGTTTGTTGAGGAGTATTTTTTGAAGTTTCCTATTGGGAGTAGTTTTGATGTGAGAGTTGAAACTTTTCTTGATAATACATTTGTAAATTTTGCTTCTGAATTTGACTTTGGCATTGGTGGTGGCGGCTTAATTATGAAGAATGGTTCTGAATTTTTGGGTGCTGCTGATGTTGTTGGGCGTTATGTACGCAATCCTCGAACTGTGGTTGCAAATACTTTTGACGGTAAATTATTGTTAATTGGTATTGATGGGCGTGGAGAGAGCATTGGTGTTACACACAGCGAATTGATTACGTTGCTTAAAAATTATGGCGTTCGTGATGCTATGTATCTTGATGGTGGTGGCTCGACTACCGTTGTTGCACGTAATGAGGGTGAATTTGATTTATCACTTCTAAATTCTCCTTCTGATGGGGCTATGAGGAATGTTGTCAACGGAGTTGGTATATTTTCTAATAATGTTACGCAAGATATAGATAAATTATTGATTTCTGGTAGCAATGATAGGACTTTTGTTGGTGAAGAGATTGAGCTTTTTGTAAGTGGAGTTGATGAGTTTTTTAACCCTGTATCAGTTGATGGCGTTGAGCTTTTAGTTAATGGCGTTGATGGATATTTTGTTGGTTCAACTTTTGTGGCTAAGTCTGGTGGTGAAGGTGTTATTATTGCTCGTATTGGTGATATTGAGGTTGAGTTTCCAATTTACGTTTCGGAGTCTCCTATAGGAATTGTGGCAGAGTTTCCTAATTTGAATTTAGGAATTGGAGAAGCTAGGTGGATTTCTATTTTTGGAATTGATGATGATGGCTTTAGAATTAGGCTTGATAATGCTGCTGTTAATTGGCGTTTTCCTGATGGTATTTTGGTTGAAGGACGTGTTTTGACAGGTGAGAGTACTGGAACTTTTGTTGTTTCGGCTTCTGCGTTTGGGCTTAATTGTGAGATTGGTGTTTTGGTTGGTGATGCCGTTGTTGCAATCCAATCTTTTGAGGAAGTTTTACCTATTTGGGGTGGTGATACTACAGAGGTTTTTGGTAGTGTTGAACCTTCGGAACTTCTCAAATTTCATGGCGAAAGAGCTGTTAAGTTGAGTTATTCTTTCTTGCCAAGCCTTAATCGACAAGTTGCATTTTGTAATTTTGATGAGGAAATTTTGTTGCCTGATGATACTTTGAGTTTTAATTTGTGGGTAAATGGGAATAATCAAGGTGACGGGTTGTCAGTTGAGATTATTGATGATGCTGGGCAAGTATTTTTTGTGAAACTTTGTGATGAGGTAAATTTTTTGGGCTGGAAGTTTTTGAGTGCGACTTTGCCAGAAGATGTTGTTTTGCCTGCGCGTGTTAGTAAATTGTGTGTGTTTTCTGAGGGTACTTCTTTTGAGAGAAATGAGGTTTTATATTTTGATCATGCATCTATTACCCGTGGTTTACGTGGTGATTTTGGAAATGTTGATTATTTATTTGACCCGATGTTTCAAGAAGAGGTTGTTCTTTATGATAGTCATCAGAATATAATAAATGTTGTAGGCTCGACTTTGGGTATTGGTATCGAAGGTGCTACTAGGCTTCTTTTGGACGCTGACATGGTTGTTTTGGCCTCAAAATCAAATTCTGAATTATTGACTGGAAATAATATTTCATTTAATATGGGCTATTTTAATGCATTTCTCGAGGATACAGTACAGGTTATTATGATTGATAGTAGTCGTGGTGGTATTATGGCGAGTGATGAGAATGGCTGGTCATATTTAAAAGAAACACTTGCATTTACTCCTGCTAATCATGTTATTATTACAACAGAACTTAACCCTTTGACAGAGTTTACTGATGTTCGTGAGGGGAATGCTCTTCATGATGTGTTAGTAGATTTTCGTAATGAGAGTGGAAAGGATATTTTTGTTGTAAATTATGGGAAGTTTGACAGAAGTGTTGATATTATTGATGGGATTAGATATATTGGTGCTGATGTAGCTGAATTTGTTCAGTTTCAGGTGCTATATGGTGATATTTTTTATAGTTTTGTGCCTTTTTGATAGGGGAGGATTTTTGTTTTGAAAAGATTTGTTTGTAGTTTGTTGATTTGTGGAATTTTTGTTGGCTCAACTTATGCGAGTGTTCCAAGGGCTGGGAGTGAGAGTGACCCTTTGGTGAGTAAAAGTTATGTAGACTTGCTTGAGAGCCGTGTTGATGAGCTTAGTCGTCTTGTTGAGCTTAATTCAGAATTAATTTTGGAGATGCAAAAATTAGAGGAGGCTGTTGTTTGTTCTGGTTGGGAAATAATTTCAGTTGAGGCTGGGCAAACTATTCTTGGCGAACAGGGGACTTCTTTTATTGTGAGGAGTGGTGAGGGGAGTGTTTTAGCTTCTATGTATGGAGGCGTGCAGGACGTGACTTTGGGGGTTGATATCCCTATGGGTGAGCTTGCACCAAAAAATCACCTCCTAATTATTCCTCGGGGAGATGGTCGGGGTGTTTTTGCGCATTCTGATTTGATTGTTATGGTTGATGGGGGGTATGAAATTTATTGATGGTTTATGGGTTACCAATATAAAACCTAAATTTATAATTAAATGAGGATAAAGTTTTGCGAAAGTATAGAAAGATATTATTAGCGACCATGAGTTTTGATATCGGAGGGGTTGAAACCCATATACTAGAGTTGGCGATTGGACTTAAAAAGGCTGGTTATAGGCCCATTGTTGTTTCTAATGGAGGTGTTTTTGAGGCATCTCTTAGGGAAGCTGGTATTAAACATTATAAAGCACCACTACATAGTAAGAATGTGAAAAATATGTGGCGGTCTTATTGGTTATTAAAAAAAATTATTGTTCGTGAGCGTATTGATGTTGTTCATGCTCATGCTCGTATTCCTGCTTTTATTTTGGGCTTTTTGCATCGGCAGATGGGCTTTCCTTTTGTTACCTCTGTCCATGCCCTTTTTAATACTACTCCCTTGTATCGCTTAAATAGTAATTGGGGGGAGGCGTGTATTGCTGTTAGTGAAGATTTAAAACAATATCTTATTTCTTGTTATAAGATTGACCCTTCTGATATTATTGTTACTATTAATGGGGTTGATACTGAGAAGTTTTGTCGGGACATTGATTTTTCTGATATTGTTCGGGAGTTTAGGCTTGATACTAATCGAACTATTATTGGCCATGTTAGTAGGCTTGATAGGGAGCGTAGTTTGGTTGCTCGTTATTTGGTTTCCATTGCGAGAGATATTTATAAACGTTTTCCTAATTCTTTGTTACTTATTGTTGGTGATGGGGAGGATTTTAATTTAATTTCTCGGCTTGCTGATGATGTTAATCGTTCTCTAGGCTTTCGCTTTGTTATTATGACTGGGGCCCGTACTGATATTAATAAATTTATTGCTGTTTCTGATGTATTTGTTGGTGTTAGTCGTGCTGTCCTTGAAGCTATGAGTTGTGAGAAACCTTCTATTATTGCTGGTAATGAGGGCTATATTGGGGTTTTTAGTCGTTCTAATTTGGCTGTTGCTCGTAATTCTAATTTTACTTGCCGTGGTGAGCGACCTTCTTCCCCTCGTGAACTTCGTGATGATTTATTTTATTTGCTTTCTTCTTCTCCCGAGTTTCGTTTAGATATTGGAGCTTTTAGCCGTGAGGTTATTCTTTCTGATTATTCCGTTACTCGCATGACTCGTGATAATATTAAGCTTTATAAGCGAGTTTTAGGAGGCTAATATGTTGAATTACTCAAGTACTATTCGAGTTGCTGCCTTTATGAGTATTATTACAATAATATCAAAATTTCTTGGGCTTTTTAGAGAAATTATTTTGGCAAGTATTTACTCAACAGGGCCTGAGCTTACTGCATTTTTGGCTGGTAGCAAAGTTCCTCTTATGTTGTTTGATATGACACTAGGTGGAGTTATTTCTACGGCATTTATTCCGATTTTTAATGAGATTATTGTTAATAAAAATAAGGAAAAAGCGTTTAAATTTGCAAATGAGTATGTTAACTTAATAATTATAATTACACTTATATTAACTGTTGGTGGAGTTTTATTTTCTAAACCTCTTATGAATTTTACATTATCTGGTGATGATATTACACCACAAACACTAAATCTTGCAATAGATTTATCCAGAATTATGTTTGGAATGATTGTTTTTACTGGGGTTGCATATTGTTTTGTTGGTATACTAAATTGTAATGGCCAATTTTACATTACTTCCGTCCTTAGCCTAGTTTCAAATGGAGTTATCATAATATATTTATTTGCTGGTGGCGAATTTCCAAACGTTTATGGATTAGCATTTATGATGGTTATTGCTTGGGCTTTGCAAGTTGCTGTTCAAGTTCCATCAGTATCAAAATTTGGATATAAATATAAACCTACGCTTAAAGTTATAACTCCAGAAACAAAAGACGCTATAACGCTTGCAATCCCAATATTAATAAGTTCTTGGGCTAGTCCCTTAGCATCACTAATTAATATGAAAATGGCCTCATATATATACGAAGGTCGTGCAGTAGTAGCAATGGAGCTTGCCAATAGGCTATATGTTGTAATTTCAGGAATTTTTGCATATGTAATCTCAAACTTAAGCTACCCATATTTATCAAAAGTTGCTAATGAAGAAGACCAAACTAGTATCCGAAATTTGCTTAGAATTTTGCTCAAAAGTATAACATTCATTATCACTCCAATAATGGTAGGGCTAGTATTACTTGGCATTCCAATTGTAAGAGTTGCATATGAAAGAGGAAATTTTACGCTAGAAGATGCGCAAATGACAGGGGTTGCACTTATGAGCCTTGGAGTTGGAATGTTGGCCTTTTCATTTAATGAAATTTTAAACAAAAGTTTTTATGCAATAAAGCAACCAAAAGTACCAATGATTAATGCCACAGTAGGAATTGTAATAAGTATAATTTTGAGCGTAATATTACCTATAAAGTTTGAAATTGCAGGACTTGGGCTTGCCTTAGCAATAGGAACAATTATTACTTGTTTTCTCAATTTGGTTAGTATGGCCCAAAAAATCCCAAACTTTTTGAGCAAAGAAGAAATTCAAGAATTTATCAAAATCGGGATTTCTGTTGGTGCAATGGGCATAGTTGTAATATTTATAAAAGCACAACTTACAAACGTTTGGCTACAAGTTATAATTTCAACCGTTGTAGGAGCAATCATATATTTATTCTTCTGTTTAGCATTAAAAGTTTCAATATTTATAGAATTTACCGAGTTTATTAAAACTCAAATCAAACTACGAAAAAATTAGCACCACTCCACATTTTAAAGAAAGGCGAACAAATATATGGAAAATAGTATTTTTATATCGTTCTTTTTGCGAATATTTAAATTGTTACAAACAGGCTTTGTAGGCAGTGTATTTACAAAAGTTTGTGATTTTGTATATGGCATTTGGATACAAAGTGCAGTGTACCAAATTTTGTTTGTAACGCCATATAAACTTGATATTAGAAGAAGTTTAATTTATCGTATAGCTTATTTGCCTTTTGCAATACTCAACCTTGTTGCAAATAAATATCAATTTAATGCAATAAAATCAAGTTATATAATAAGTTGGACCAAAGAATATTTGAGTTTTATTTTATCAATTAATACAAGATTTTTTGGAGCATATCTAATAATCTCTAGCACCTGCTACTTTATAAGCCGAATGTCTATTGATATTTTTGGGATAATTGGCCTAATTATAGGGGTGTTAGGGGTTGCACTAAACTTAGATGGACTCCACGTTCTAAAACACAGCTTTATCGCAAAATTAGTACTAGAATTTATTGATTTTGAAATCGGTCTAGTAAAATCAAACCGAGAAAATGACCACACTATGCAATACGGAATGGTTGCAGGAGCTTTATCTGGGGCATTGATGTTTTTAACTCACCCAATATTTGCAATTTTAATAGTAGTTGCACTCTCTGCCATAGCTCTAGTATTTCAAAACCCACTATACGGATTATATATGACAATCCTTGCTGTACCAATTTTACCAACAAAAATTATGGCTGGAATTTGTGCAGTCGTAATTTTATCAACAGTTATTAGAAACATTCTTTATAATCATAAGTGGAAACTTGACGATGTAGGATTTTTGGTAATATCGTTATTATTTATTTATTTTATAAGTGCGCTATTCTCATTTACAAGATTTAACGGAGCAATGATACTTGTACTATACACTATATTTATTGGATTTTACATCATATGTATCCAACTCCTAACTACAGAAGAAATTATTATGAGATGTGCAAAATTATTTGTTTTGATGGGTACATTAGTTTCATTTTATGGGATTTTACAATATATTTTTGGTTGGGGAGTAAATGAAAACTGGATTGACCCAGAAGTATTTGAAACTCTTACAAAACGTGCTTACTCAACGCTTGAAAACCCAAATTTACTTGGTTCATACTTGATACTTACAATTATGGTTTGTGTTGGAATAATTGTAACTAGAAAAAGCATTATGCCTGTAATTGGGTACGGAGCTTGTCTAATAATAATGCTTGGGTGTTTGGCAGCAACATTCTCAAGAGGTTGTTGGATTGGTGTAGCCATTGCAGTAGCAGGATTTATTACATTTTATAACGGAAAATTATGGGGACTTGCAATACCAGTAGTTCTCGTATTACCATTTATTTTGCCAGATAACATTATGATAAGACTATTAAGCATCGGAAATATGGAAGATACATCTACAGCAATCCGTATAAAAATTTGGTTATCTTCATTAAATATGGGGACAGATTTTATGTTAACAGGAGCAGGGCTAGGAACAGCAGCATACGCATTTTTATATCCATTTTATAGCTACTACTACATTCCTGCACACCATTCCCATAACGTGTTTATCCAAGTTTTAATCGAAGGTGGAATTATTGGGCTTATACTATTTTTATTTATAATTTGGAGATTTACAAAAGTATCAACTATGCACTATATCAAAAATTTCAAAACATCAAAAGACTCTTCGCTAATGTGCCTAGCATTTGCAACTGGCGTACTTGGATTTTTGATACAAGGAATGTTTGATTATCCATTTTATAACTACCGTATAGTATTAATTTTCTGGATTTTCTTAGCGTTTGGTACATCAATGGCAAATCATAAAAAGAAAGAAGGTGTGGCATGATAAAAGTTATTCATATATGTAGTGATACAAACATTGGGGGAGCAGGCAGATACCTACTAAACCTATGGCAATCTAGCGACAAAAAGCAATTTAAAACATTATTTATCCTACCAAAAAACAGCCAACTAACTACAATGTTGCAACAACATGGGGCAAAAGTATTAGAGCTTAATATTAGTGCTGATAAATCGTTTGATGGCAATGATATTGCAAAATTGTATCGAGTTATCAAAAAGCTACACCCAGATATCGTGCATACTCACGGGAGTTTCTCTGGAAGAATTGCCACAAAACTAACACGCCAAAGCAAAATTATTTATACAAGACATTACGTTGATGATGCAAACAAAGCAGACACTATAAATTTTAAAGATAAATTAAAAGGAGTTTTAAATAATTTATCTTGTGATGGAGTTATTGGAGTTGCTACTCAATGCGAGCCTATTATTTCAAAAATGGGTATTCCAAAAAGCAAAATTGCTATAATTCCAAACGGAGTAGTTCGCCAAATTTGCTATACAGATAACGAAATTGCTCTACTCAAACAAAAATATAATATTCCACAAAATAATCCAACTATAACAATTTTGGCTAGATTATCACAAGAAAAAGGACATAACGTTTTTATCGAAACTGTGGAAGAACTAAACAAAATTTACCCAGACTTTACAGCAATTATTGCAGGAGTTGGCGAAGAAGAAGAAAATATCAAACGTGCTATAAAAGCTAGAAATCTTGAAGATAAAATTTGTATGGTTGGATTTTTGGATAACGTTTCAGATATTTTAAATATTACAACAGTTCAACTAAACACTTCTTATACAGAAGCACAAAGTTTATCTTTATCAGAAGGTATGAGCATTGGAATTCCAGCAGTTGTTAGTGACGTTGGAGGAAATCCTAGCATGATTAGAGAAGGTAAAAATGGATTTGTAGTCCCTGTTGGTGATGCCAAATCTTTTGCCAAACAAACAGTAGAAATTTTTGAAAATGACGCTTTATATAAAAAGTTGAGTGATAACGCTAAAGAAATTTATCAACAGCATTACACAGCTGATAAAATGACTCATCAAACAGAAAACTTTTATAAAGCTATTATAAGTAGGTAGGTGATTAGATGAAAAAAAATAACAATGAAAATGTAGATGACTCAAACATCATTAGTGGTGGCGATAAACCTAAACCAAGTTTTAATATTATCGACATTGCTATACTTGGAGTTATCGCTATAGTATTAGTAATTGGAATAAGATTTTTGGACAGAAACCCAGGGTCTGTAACAACTCCTACAACTACGGTTCAAGCTCTTGCAGAAATTACATGGACTGATTTAAACTTATTAGAGAGAATTACGCCAGGTGATGAAATTTATTTGACCGTAGATAATGTAGATAAAGCAGTCGTTGTTGATGTAGCACTAAAGCCTACAATTTACACAGGTTTTGACCAAGAAACTCAAACTTACAAAGAAACTCAAGGAATTGGGGATAGCTACACAGGCTACATCACAATTCAGGCACAAGCTCGTGAAGATGACGCAAACTTTTACGTAGGAACAACATCATTAAAAGTTGGGGCCCCAATCTTTATAAAAGGAAAAGGATACTCAGCAAGAGCTTTCATTTTAGAAATGGACGTTGTAGAAGGAGGTGCAAAGTAAGATGGTTGATAAAAATGGAAACCTCTTTAAACGACTTAATGTTGTAGACATTTTGGCTATAGCAATAGTAGCAATATTATTTTTTGGAATAATTTATAAATTTTTTAGCTCACCAACTAGTAACGTTTCAAACACTCAAACTTTCCAATACATGGTAAGAATTGATGATGTACGTGACTACACAGTAAAAGCACTTGAGAAAAAAGGAGATATTTACGATTTAAAAACTCACGAAAAAGCAGGAACTATTATTGGAGTTGTGGCTTCTCCTCTTATTAGTGCAGAAGTTATTGATGGTGGTGGAGTTGTAGAAGTTGAAGTTCCAAACAAATATAGAGTAGATATTACAATCGAAACTGAAGGAAGAATTGGAGAGATGTTATATCTAAATGCATCAGGAACAGAAATTTATGTTGGTGGAAACATCGACTGGTATTCAAAGTGGGTACGTGTTGGGAGTTCACAAGTAAAAAGAATTACAGAAATTAGATAACTTAAATAGATGGGGAGGAGTAAGATGAGTACCGTTAGAAACAACTTTGTAGTAATTATTGCTCTAATTTTGTCAATCATAACTGCTGGATATCGAATATCTTTTGAAAGCTCAAACAAAAATATTCAAGTAGCTATAAAATATGAAGACGTTCTGACCATATTAGAAAATACACCTACCCCTATAGAACAAATTTTTGAAGAACTAAAAACAGCTGGAGTTACTACAATCACAGTAAATGAAGATAATCTTGAAGATTGTGAAAATGTAGGATTTTACCCAAACTTTCAAAATGTGTATGATGCTAATTTGTTTGGATTTAATATCTCTCCAACAATAACCAATTTTGATAGCACAATCATTAATCAGCTTACACAATTAGAAAATTTGACGTATACAACATTTGATAGTATATATATTCCAATTGAAAAAGAAGGTGTAGTGGAATTTGTTGAGCAATATGGACTTGGGTATACAGAATTTTATTCTAACACACAAATAAATTTTGATGAACTTGCAAACCAAACTAAAATTAACAATCAATACAATATGGTACGCATCTATTCCGATGAAAAAGTTCCATATATATCAACTCCTGATGTTTTGCCAAGATATGAATTAGCACTTACAGAACGTGGCAACAAATTTTTTGTATTTTTGCTAGAAGATAAAGTACAACTACAAAATGCCAACAAATCAGGTGAAACCTATATCAGAGATACCAACCAAGAATATACAAACTTAAAACAAAATATTTCAGATTTTATAGAAATTGCAAACTCAAAGGGATATAGTACAACACAAAATAATTTGGTTTATAACTACAGCTCTTCACCAATACCAGTATTATATATTATAGGGCTTTTTCCAATTTATTTAGTAATATTAATATTATATTTACTTGGATTGTTTAAAATAGCAAACTTTAGTGGCATACTATTATTAATAGGGTATGGCGTTGGACTTTTTGTATCCAAGCAATTAGCACTACAGGCTATGGCACTACTTACAGCGATAGTTTTTCCGATATACGGCACAACCCTATATATAAAGGAAGAAACTCCAACAATAAAATCAACAATTATACAATTTCTAAAAATTTCTGCTATAACATTTGCAGGGGGTATAATTTTAACTGGGCTACTTAGTCACGATAATTACGCCCTAGGAATAGATGGATTTAGAGGAGTTAAAGTTGCACAAATCATTCCACTTATATTTGTAAGTTGTTTTATAATTAAGGTGGATTGGCAACACTTAAAAGAAGAATTAAAAAAGTATTTGGAGCTAAACAAAGTAACCAAAATAGCAATTTTTTTGGTGGCAAGTGTAACTATTATATTAGTATTAATTATTTATATAATACGCACAGGAAATAGTTCAATTTCGGTTATGGAGCAACAGTTTAGACAGGCTCTTGACCAAATTTTAGGCGTAAGACCTCGCACAAAAGAATTTTTAATTGGTCACCCAGCAATGATAGTAGGTCTTTATTTTTCGCATAGATGGATAAGATGGCCAGCAATCTTGGCAGGTTTAATAGGGCAAATGTCGATAATTAATACTTATGCCCATATACACACACCCCTTACTATTTCGGTTACAAGAAGCATGTATGGCATACTATTTGGTATTTTAATAGGCAGTATACTTATACATATGCTAAAATTTATGTTTAAGGTGATAAATAAATGGATAATAAAATAAGAATAGTCATATCAGGGTATTACGGATTTAACAATATTGGAGATGAAGCAATACTTTATACAATGATTGAGATGTTAAGAGAGAAAATACCCAACATAAGTATAACTGTACTTTCAAATAATCCAGAGCTAACACGCACAATTTATAATGTCAACTCTGTTAGTAGATGGGACATTACAGGTGTTATAAGTAGTTTGCGTGCTTGTGACCTATTGATAAGTGGAGGAGGCAGTTTATTACAAGATGTAACAGGGTATAAAACAATACCATATTACCTAGGGATTGTAAAGCTTGCTTCTTTTTTCAAAAAGAAGATAGTATTTTACTCCCAAGGAATTGGCCCTGTCAATAAACAGTGGAACAAATGGTTTATAAAGCATACAGCAAAAAATGTATCCCGAATTTTCGTAAGAGATAACAAATCTAAGCAAGTACTAATTGAAATGGGGGTACAAGCTAATATTGAAGTTTCAATTGACCCAGTGTTTGGAATTTGCCTAAACGAAGTTGTATGTAAAAAAATTAAAAAAAGCATTAACGGAAATAAAACAGTAGGAATTTATTTACGACCATGGAAAAATGACCCTGCAATAATAAGAAGTGTGGCCAAAGTAGCTAGCAAACTTATCGAGCAAGGATATGATATTTATATGGTATGTATGCAATTTGAACAAGATGTAATAATCGCAAAAAAAGTAATTGAAACCGTAAATAGCAAGCATATTCATTTGGTAAACCGTTCATTATCTATAGATGAAACACTTGCCTATACAGCCTGCTTTGACTTTATAATTGGTATGAGATTACATAGCCTCATTATGGCATTCGCAGTAGAAACACCAGTTGTGGCGCTATCGTATGATCCAAAAGTTGAAAATGTAATGAAAGAGATGCAAATTTATCACCATACAAAAGTTGAAGGCATTACGGCAAAATCTTTATACGAAGAAGTGAAGTGGCTACAAGCTCACATCGAAGAAGAAAAAGAGCTAATTCACAAAATTAGAATGCAAAAAACTAAAGAAATTTACACACCGATTAATTATATCAAAAACCTACTTAAATAGACTATCTCAAAAATGGGATAGTCTTTTTAATTTTGCAAATAATATAACTAATACAAAAGAGAGAAGGAGAAACCAATTTGAAATATAACTATTTAATTGCAACCCTAATATACACAATTTCAACAATGCCCATTTATTCTCAAGAAATTGTTGCTCCAAAGTTTAACTATATAATTGATAGTTTAACAGAACAACTAACTACCAAATATCAAAATATCTATGATTTATCAAATTTTGATTTTCAAATAATCGAAGTCCAAGAAATTGAAGACCAAGTTTTTATTGATATAGATATGATAGCTCAAATGACACTAATTCAACACCCAATCCACAATCCATTAGTACAAGTTTTGTGGCAAGAAGCCAATTTGCTAGATGATAGCACAGACCGAGAACTACTTTATGATGAAATTACTCAATACGTTCAAGAAATAGAATTTTTATATTATCAAAAACAAGAAGAAAGCGCATTTCCTTTTACTATAGTCTACAAAAAAGTTGCTCCTGAAGATTTTGAGATATATACAAGATTTGATGGCTGTATTTATAGTTGTGAAAAAGTTTTGACCAAAAGCACAATAAACGAAAAACTCACTATAAATATAGGAATAAGCGAAGAAATAATAAAGGAAATTCTAAATTGCAAAACCAACTTAAACGGCTGGCACTACGATAGGCTAGAAGCTCGAGACTATGCCCTAAAATACGGAACAGCAATCCCTGAATTTTCACGTAGCAATGGACAAGGTAGCGATTGCGCAAACTTTGTATCAAAAGCACTTCACGCTGGAGGCATTCCTATTGACGAAGAAGGCGAATGGTTTCCTAGCCCAAATGGACTAGTTGTAACAAGTGGTAAAAATTGGATAAGAACAGGATATAATAAAAATGGTGGAGTAATTCCATACATGATTTCAAAAGGATATTTCTTTGAACAAATGCATGAAAATTTAGTATCAGCAGGCGCTATCATGGCCTCAAATAAATCTAGCCACGTAGCACTCATAACTTATGGTGACGGAACAACCATAAAATATACCGACCACTCAAGCAAACGAAAATACAAAAATCAATATGTATATGATAATCAAGATGTAACATTCTATTCCCCATCAACACTAATTCAGTAGCTACCTTTTTTAGGGTAGCTACAATTCAAACTTACTATAAAATAAGTACAAACGCCGAGCAACCTCCTCATAAGGTTCAACCATTCCCTCAACCAACCACTTTTGCGTAATTGCATCAATACCTCCAGAAAGAAAGCTCCTCAAATACTCATCTTCAGTTTTTAACCAAATATCCTTAAATAAAAATAAATTCCTAGACCCCAACTTATCCAAAAGCTTGACTAACTTTTGATGCTGAGTAAGCAAATTAGTGTAAGGACTTTCCTTAAGTAATTTAAACCTCAAAATAAACAAATCTTCTACAGTTGGGTTATTAAGCTCCTGCAACTTTTCAAAAACTTGATTAACAAATTTATCAAATCCATACAAAAGAATATCATCTTTATCTTTAAAATGTCGGTACAAAGTCATTCGTGAAACTTCTGCACAACTTGCAATTTCTGAAATAGAAATATCATCAAAATCTTTAATTTCTAATAGCTTAAGCAGTGCTTCCAAAATCAAATTTTTGGATAAATTAATCTGATTAATTCTGGTCATGTTACATTTTCCTCCCTATATGTATAACATAAGTATATACTATTGTATCCTTATAGAAAATAGTATATACTTAGTCGGTAAACACAACCTAAGAAGGAGTGAAACAAAATGGAAATTATCGTAAGCTTTTTAGCTGGAATAGGAGCAGGACTTGGAACAGGTTTTGCAGGAATGAGTGCAGCAGTTGTAATTAGTCCCATACTTACAGCATTTTTGGGAATTACCCCATACGAAGCAATAGGAATTGGTCTGGCAAGCGATGTTTTAGCCAGTGCAGTATCAGCGTACACATACAAAAAAAGTGGAAACATAGATATAAAAAATGGTTTGGTTATGTTGATGGCCGTATTAGTTTACACACTAATTGGAAGCCACGTTTCACACTCCGTAGAAGCAACTTCAATGGGTTCATTCTCATCAGTTATGATGCTACTACTTGGAATAAAATTTCTTGTATCACCAGTAAATAAACAAAAACCAATCAAATATAAAGTTAAAGAAGGCGACACAATATCTAGCATTGCCGAATTTTATAGTATTACAGAAGACAGCATTTGCGAACTCAACAACATACCCACATATACCAAATTAGAAACTGGCTCAATTATCTTATTAAACGCAAAAAGAATTTTAACTAGCCAACAAAGAGTAACACAATCTTTAATTGGTGGTTCTGTAGTTGGATTTATCTGTGGATTTATTGGCGCTGGTGGTGGAATGATGATGCTTATAATCCTAAACAGTGTACTTGGTTACGACCTAAAAGTTGCCGTAGGAACAAGCGTATTTATTATGACAGCCACAGCACTAACAGGAGCAATAAGTCACTTTGCACTCGCAGGACTGCCAAACATGACAGTATTAATTGTATGTTCACTAAGCACATTACTTTTTGCAAGACTCGGCTCAGTTTATGCAAACAAAGCTGATGACCCAGTTAAGATAGGAAAGTTAATTGGTGGATTACTAATTACAATCTTTGTATTAATAACAGGTGTAAACTTTTTAGGATAAAACACTATTATAAAGGAAGAAACTCGTACAAATGAGTTTCTTCCTCTTTTTTTTTGCTCTATTTCAAAATTCTAATCAAAAACATAGGACAACTTTGTAACATCATCATGATTTTTCAAAATCAACTTTTAAAATGCTTCCTCAAAAGTTATTTCCACAAACCAAACTATACCCAAAACACTATCCAACAACCAATTTTATACAACATTCCATGCATAACATACATCTATCCCCCACCCACAACAGCATAATACCATGTCGAAACCCACCACAAAATCACTATTTTACGACCTAATATTACACGTAGATTATAATTATTACAGAAATTTTACAAAACTCGACATCGTATTGACGGTTAGGGCGTAGTGGTATATAATAATAAAAGTAAGCAGGGCAAGCAAACAAGTAACAGCAACAAAGCTTGTAAACAAGGCGTTTCCCCTTACTCTTAAAGTTAGAAATAGCTTTTCCTCTATTTAAAGCATTATATACTGATATGTTACAAACAGTCATCAAATGTTACAACGAAATTACAAATTTCGACAACATCTTGACGGTTAGGGCGTAATGGTATATAATAATAAAGGTAAGCAGGGCAAGCAAACAAGTAACAGCAACAAAGCTTGTAAATAAGGTGTTTCCCCTTACTTTTAAAGTTAGAAATAGCTTTACATTTGTTTAAGATATTACATACTAATATGTTACAAACAGTCATCAAATGTTACAACGAGATTACAAATTTCGACAACATCTTGACGGTTAGGGCGTAATGGTATATAATAATAAAGGTAAGCGAGCAACACATATTAACAAGCAATATATAAAAATTCATTTTAACTTATATTATTCGACATTGAAAAGGAGACATAAATTATGAAATTACGTCAAAAATTAGCAATGGTATTAGCAGCAGCAATCGTTACAACTTCAGTTTTCCCAGTAGCAACTCAAGCAGCAAGCTGGAACCACGTACAAAATGTAGTAGCAGGAAATACATATAACAACACTTTAAGCGTTGGATTTAACTCATTCTTCAACAACGTATCTGGTACAACAACTGCAGGTTCAATTACTGTTGCTGATACAATCCAAAACGGATACGTAATCAATGTAGATGCTTCTGACTTAACATTTGATTGGGAAGCAATGGCTAAAAAAGCAGACGCTCACAAACTTTATGCTAATGGTACATCTGAAGAATTAACTGGAGATTGGTCAGTAGATAGCAGACTTAACTCTGGAGATGTAATCGTATTCAAAGGATATGGTACAGTAGTTGAGTCAACTGGTATCGAAGTAGATTACGACCACGCAGAAATCAGTGTTGTATACTTTGGTGAAGATGATGAAATGCAAATCGTAATCGGAAACGGAACAGGACACATCTACAGCAACGACTATATCAACGTAGATATTACATATGTAGCAAAAGAAGGTAACCCAAGTGTAACAGTATCTCAAAGAGGTTCTTTACCAATTAGCACAGGAACAATTTCTGTTACAGCATTAGACGCTGTTACAACTAACCCATTCTTCTTCGACATGGGAGACCAAGCTACAATTTCTGTTGATGGTGGAGCATTAAACGACATCACATTAGAAGAAAAAGCTGCTGAAGCTTTATGGCAATCATTACTAAACCTTGACTCAAAACACTATGTAACTTCAGCTGGAAATAAATTTGAATACTCTGTAGACGCTGAAACTGGTGAAAACAACCTAGACAATGCATACGTAGAACTTATCAAATTTGAACTTAGAACTTCTGGTTTAGAATTTAGAGGATTACCATCATTAAAAGGTGATTACGGATTTAACAACTTAGACATCAACAAAGGTCACTATGAAATCATTGGAAACAAAGATGAAATTAGAGTACTAGTTCATGTTAACAGCATCGAAGAAGCATTTGCAAACTCAAACAACCAACGTGGAGACGTTGTAATCAAAGGACTTACTGTAGTACCAGAAGGTCGTAACGATGGTGAAGACGGAACAGTAGTAAAAGTTAGAGTATCTTCTCACTTCCTAGATACAGCAACTTATGATGCAGCAGTAATTAGAGACTTCACAACAGTATTAACTTGTGATGAGCCAGTAGACATTATCGCAGGTAAAGAAGATGCAATGGTAACTGTAAACTTAAACGAATTAGTACCAAAAGCAATCAACACAGGTGATGAAATTACTTTCAGCTTAAACAAAGGACACATCGCTAAAGTTGCACCAGTATATAATTCATACGGAACTCAAATTAGCTGGGAAAACGTAACATTTGCTGACGCTATCGGTGACGGTAGAGATGGTGGTGGATTATACCTTGACCCATTACACGACAGAGAAGATTTTGAAGGTACATTATCTAGCTTAACTAACAAAAGTGGAAATGTAGAGCCTGCACTTGCAACAATTGATGACTTTATCGAATTACCAAGCGAATTAATGTTAGTAGGATTAAGCATTGATAACGATGGATTTGTAGTAGGATTTGATACAATCGCAACTGAAAGCTTTAACTCTGTAGATGACCCAGAAAAAATGGAAATCGAATTCAATGTAGGAGCTCGTTTAGGAGAAGAAGGTAACGTATACTTAACAGCTGTAAACCGTGGATTTGACGAAGATTTAGTAGTAAAAGTTGCTGATATCACAGTACCTGTAACAGCAGTAGCTGAGCAATCTGTAGTATTAGAAGCTGGTATGAGAATGCAAGCTGGTGGAAAAATCGTAGTACAAGAGCAATATTCAGCAATGCTTGAAAAAGCTGGAGATAACAAATTATACATCGCAGTAGAGCCAGATGGAATTAGAGATGGTATCCGTATCGAGCAAGCTACAGTATTAATCGACGGTGTAGGAGCTAAATACGAAGTAACTAACGGAACAATCATCGTAGAAATCGAAAGAGAATCTGACGAAGAGTTAGCAACAATCGTAGTAGAAGATATCGTATTCACATCTACAAACGTAACTCCACAAGGACACTACGACGTAGTAGTATACGGAGATGCAATTAGTGATTTCGCTGCATACGACAATGACGGAATTCTTGACCAAATTACACTAAACAACTTTATCCAAGTTGGAACAGACGTAAGAATTGACCCAGTAACAACTACAATCAACTGGAGAACTGGTGCTACAACTGTAAATGGAGAAAAAATTGACTTAATCGTTGAGCCATTCGTATCTGCAAACGGACGTACAATGGTAGGAATTAGAGATATCGCAACATTCTTCAATATTCCAGCTAGCCAAATCAACTTCTTCAACCAACCAGTAGATGGATTTATCTACGGACAACCAGTATCACAAGGAACAGGAATTGTACAAATCGTAAACGGAAGCACAATCGTAACATTTGTAAACGGAAGTAACATTGCAATCGCAGGAAGCCAAACATTATACATGGACGAAGTAATGCAAATCGTTGACGGACGTTCATACGCTCCAATCAGATATGTTGGAGAAGCATTAGGATTAACTGTAACAATTGACGAAGCAACTACAACTGCTACATTCAAAAATACAGCTAACTAATAACTAAAAAAAAGACTACTCTCAAAAAGGGTAGTCTTTTTTTGTATACAAAAACTAAATATCCACAAATCAAAGACTATCCCCCTTATAATAGGTAGCCTTTTCAAATCAATTGTACCCATCACAAAAAAAGCATACAATTTGCCACTTTGGAATAAGAAAATAATTTGTGAACAAAAATTTATACACTCACTTATTATAATTAAAAGCAATCCACCCACCAATCATACCTCCAATACTTAAAATCCAACAACTATACTATTTTTATAAATACACCATCTAAGGAAACCAATCAACAAGACTAGCTTCTTTTTCTGTTCAAATTTGACTCTAAAATGTAACAAATATATGTTAAATATTACAGTAAAGTTACAGATTGGACAACAACTATTGACGCATAGGGGGTATAGGTATATAATGGTAGTCAGAAGCATTACTACAATGCAAAATTAATAAAAATAAAGAAAATACTTATGGAAAATTAAAAGGAGGACGTTTAAATGAAATTACGTCAAAAATTAGCCATGGTTTTAGCTGCTGCAATGGCAATTACTACAACTGCACCAGTTGTAACTAATGCAGCAACATGGAACCATACACAATATATCGTAGCAGATCAAACATATTCAAATGAGCTACTAATCAACTTCAACTCGCTATTAAGCAACACTGGAAATGCTAGTACAAGTGCTGCATTAACTATTCGTAATGGATATGTAATCCAAGTATCAGGTTCAGACATGGACTTCAACTGGAACCAAATGTGGGCAGATATCCAAAACAATAACTCTTCAAGCTCAATCTACAACAACAACGTACACCCAATTCAAATTTACGGGGTAAGAGAGGGAATGGTTGAAGGACAAGAAGTATTATTATATTCAACTAACTCAAGCCACGAAGCTGTATATGGTGGAGATTATGCAAGTTACCAAACTCCTGCTTACTGGTCAACTCTTAGAAATGGATATGACTATTTAGTAGTTAGAGGTTTAGTTGATGTAGTTGAGTCTACAGGTCTTCCAGTTGATGAAGATTTATATCAACACGCAGAAGTAACATTAGTTTACGCTGGTGATGATGATGAGTTTGAAATCGTAATTGGACAATCTACAGGAAGCATTTGGCAAAATGACCAAATCAGCATTCCTTTATATTACACTGCTGATTCAGGAACTCCTGCAGTAACAGTTAGTACAAGAGCTGATATTTTACCAATCGATACTGGTTCTTACTCACCATCAATTTACTCAACAGTATCTACTGATCCATTCTACTTAGATATGGGAGATATGGCTTCACTTTCTGTAGATGGTGGATATATCAATGACATCACTTTAGAAGAGGTTGCTGTAGAGTCAATCATTAACTCAATTGCAACAACTGATGTTACAGACCGTTACACAATCAACGGAACAAAATATAGCAAATACAATGATTATGCATATGATTATGTAGAGCTTATCAAATTTGAACTTAAAACTTCTGGATTAGAATTCAGAAACGGAGTATATCTTGAAGGAGATTACGGATTTACAAACGCTATGTTCACTAACACTGGTGATGAAGCTGGTACTTATGTAGTATTATCAAATGATGATGAAATCCGTATCTTAGTAAGACACGACGCTGTATTTGGAAATGATGGAACTGTTGGTTCAAACGGTGCTGAAATCTTCAACAGAAACGGACAACGTGGAGATATCGTTATTGCTGGAATTGGTGTTGTACCAGAAGGACGTAACGATGGAGAAGACGGAACTGTAGTAAAAATTAAAGTAACTTCTGATTTCTTAGATACAGAAACTTACAGTGTAGCTACATTAAACGACTTCAACACAGTATTAATCTGTGATGACCCAGTAGATATCGTTGCTGGTAAAGATGATGCTAAAGTAACATTTAACATCAACGAAGTAGTACCAAAAGCAATCAACACTGGTGATGAAATCACTTTTGATTTAAACAAAGGATTTATCGGAAAAATCCAAGAAATCTACAGAGATGAGTACTACTCAAACACTTTAGCATGGGGAAGCGTAACATTTGCTGATGCAATCGGAGATGTTGATAACTCAGGAAGATTCCATATGCACGAAGGTATCGTAGTTGACCCATTACACGATACTGAGTTATATTCTGATGAATTAAGAACTCTTGCTATCCACGATGGTTGGGACGTAGGTCTTACATCATTTGATGATTTAATTGAATTACCAGATGAGTTAGTATTAGTAGGATTAAACATTGATGATGATGGATTTATCGTAGGATTTGATGTTATGGCAAGTGCAGACTTTGACTCAGTAGATGACCCAGAGGAAATGGAAATTACTATTAACCTTGGAGGACGTTTAGGAGAAGAAGGTAACGTATATTTAACAGCTGTAAACCGTGGATTTGACGAAGACTTAGTAGTAAAAGTTGGGGAAATCACATCTCCAGTAATCGCAGTAGCTGAAGAAACTGTTATCCTTGAGTCAGGAATGAGAATGCAAGCTGGTGGTAAAATCGTAATCACAGAAGAATACGAAGCAATGTTCCAAAAAGTTGGTAACAACAAATTTACTATCGCAGTAGAATCAAAAGGTGTAGATGATGGTATCCGTATCGAAGATGCAACAGTAATCATTGATGGTTTCCAAGCAAACTACGATATCGAAGACGGAGCAATCATTATCGAAGTAATTAGAGAGTCTGATGGAGATTTAGCATCTGTAACAATCCAAGACATCATCTTTACTTCAACAAACGTAACTCCACAAGGACAATACGACATCGAAATCTTTGGAGATGCAATCAATGACCACGCTGTATTAGTATATGGTTCTGATGATTATTTAGGATCAAACGAAGATTTTGCTGAAGGATATGGTGGAAGCATTGGTAAACACCGTAAAGGAAGCTACTCTGACCTTTACAGAATTACTTTAGAAGAGTTTATCCAAGTTGGTACAGACGTTAGAACAAACGCTGTAGAAACAACAATCAACTGGAGAACTGGTGCTACAACTGTAAACGGAGAAAAAGTTGACTTATTAGTTGAACCATTCGTATCTTCAAACGGACGTACAATGGTAGGGATTAGAGATATCGCAACATTCTTTAATATTCCAGCTAGCCAAATCAACTTCTTCAACCAACCAGTAGATGGATTTATCTACGGACAACCAGTATCAGCAGGAACAGGAATTGTTCAAATCATAAACGGTGGAACAATTGTAACTTTCGTAAACGGAAGTAACATTGCAATCGCTGGAAGCCAAACATTATACATGGACGAAGTAATGCAAATCGTTGATGATCGTTCATACGCTCCAATCAGATACGTTGGAGAAGCATTAGGATTAACTGTAACAATTGACGAAGCAAATACAACTGCTACATTCAAAAACACAGCTAACTAATCAAATTAAAAAGACTACTCTCAAAGGGGTAGTCTTTTTTTGAGAGTTACTTCCATTATAAGAAGACGATTTCAAAAAAATTTGTTGGATAATCGAGCAAGGGCTAACCATAATACCCCTAAAAAATGCAATTAATATGAAAAAACCCTAGAAGTCTTGAAATACCTACTTGACAGGTGTAGTTGCTTGTAATATAATGTAGCGTATATGAATAAGTCCACTTATAAAATCCAACGCCCCGGATTTTATATTATATATAGGAACATAAATTAACTAAGGAGGGAACATTAATGAGAACGACGTTTATGGCTAATGCACAAAATGTTGAGAAAGAATGGTACATTGTTGATGCAGAAGGACAAACAGTAGGTAGACTTGCAAGTCAAGTAGCTTCTGTTTTAAGAGGAAAGCACAAACCAACTTACACACCACACGCAGATTGTGGTGACCACGTTATTATTATTAACGCAGAAAAAGTTGTATTCACAGGAAAGAAATTAGATCAAAAATTATATAGAAGACATTCAGGGTACGCAGGTGGTTTAAAAGAAACTACAGCTAAAGAAATGTTTAATACACACCCTGAAAGAGTTTTAATGCACGCTATTAAAGGTATGTTACCAAAAAATAGTTTAGGTAGAAAATTGCTTACAAATGTTCGTGTTGTTGTTGGTTCTGAGCATAACCACCAAGCTCAACAACCTAAAGAACTTAAATTTAAATACTAAGAGAAGGAGGAATTTTAAATGGCATCAGTTAGATATTATGGAACAGGTAGACGTAAAAGCTCGGTAGCTAGAGTTTACTTAGTACCTGGAAACGGAAAAATTACTATCAATAAAAGAGATATTGAAGAGTATTTTTGCCTTGAAACTTTAAAAGTAATCGTTCGTCAACCTTTAAACTTAACAAATACGTTAGAAAAGTTTGATGTTAAAGTAAATGTACACGGTGGTGGAACATCTGGACAAGCAGGTGCAATCCGTCATGGTATTAGCCGTGCATTATTACAAGCAGATGGGGAATATCGTCCATCACTTAAAAAAGCAGGGTTCTTAACTCGTGACCCTCGTATGAAAGAGCGTAAAAAATACGGTTTAAAAGCTGCAAGACGTGCGCCTCAATTCTCAAAAAGATAATATCTTTTATAAGTATAAAACTCAACTTTGGGTTTTATACTTTTTTTGTGCAAAAAATATAGCTCACAACAAACATGAGCTATAGCATACCACCATCTAAAGTTATAATTTGACCCGTCATATAATTCGATTGTTCGGAGGCTAAAAATATACAAGTATTCGCAACATCTTCAACCTTCCCAAGCCTCATGAGAGGTATATCATCAATAAAAGCACGTTTTTCTTCATCAGTATAATTTTGAACCATACTAGTTTCTATCCAACCACAAGCTATAGCATTAACTCGTATATTTGATGGACCTAGTTCCTTGGCTAATGCCTTAGTAAATCCATTTAACGCACTCTTACTCGTCGAATATGCAACCTCACATGACGCTCCCACATTTCCCCAAATAGATGAAATATTAACTATAACACCCGAATGTCGCCTAATCATATGAGGAGTCGCCAAATAGGCACAATAGTATGCACTGTAAAGATTAGTTTCTATTACCTGTTTCCAAATATCAGGGGTGGTGTGTGTAAATAGCCCAATTTGGCTAATCCCAGCATTGTTAATAACTATATCTGGGTAACTCCCTGTTTCTTGCAGAATATAATCAAATAAATCTACACATTGTGCGTAGTCCGATAAATCTCCTAAGAAATAAGAAGCCTTTAGGGAGTTTTGTATGAAATTATCATAGGTTGCACGTAGTTGAGTTTTATTTTTTGCACTATTTAAAATAACATGAGCACCTTCTTGTGCAAAACGGAGTGCAATTTCTTTGCCAATCCCACGAGAAGAACCCGTTATAAGTACAATTTTATCTGCAAATAACATAAATATTACCCCCTTAAAAAAGCAATTTCTTCTTTATAGAGATTAGTTTTTGCATCTAACCAAGGTGTTTCTAAAATTAGAGGCTTATCCTTAAATACTGAGTGATGAACTATATTATATATCGCCTCTTTTCCAATCTGATCCTCTCCTTTTGGATTATCTTGCGTTGCCCCAATATTAGCGTGACGATCCTTTTTAGCACCCATCTGATTAAGAGAACCATTAATATGCAACACCTTCAAGTATTCATTCCCCACAGTCTTATCAAATAAATTTATTACCCCCTCAAAATCATTCGCAACGTCATACCCACTATCATGGAGATGACACGTATCAAAACATATCCCTATTTTACTTTTTAAATTTACCCCATCAATAATCATTTTCATCTCATCAAAGTTTCTTCCAATTTCAGTACCTTTCCCAGCCATAGTTTCCAGACAAATGATTGGTCCATCTTCTTTTAAAACTTCATTTAAACCACTAATTATGCGTGTAATACCTTCCTCTAGCGTAGAAGTTGTAAATGCACCTGGGTGTAACACTAAGTAATCCGAACCAATTCCCTTTGTTCTTTCTAGTTCTACAGCCAAAAATTCACGAGCTAAAGTATATGTGTCTTCTTTACAGGAAGCAAGATTTATAATGTATGGTGCATGAATTACAATATCGCTAATATTGTGGCTGTTCATAAACTCCCAACCTTCTTCAATTTTCAATTTCTCTAATGGTGAACGCCTTGTATTTTGTGGGGCACCCGTATAAATCATAAATGTATTTGCTCCATAAGAATATGCTTCTTTTGCAGCTCCGATTAATCCTTTTGACATTGAAACATGAGAACCTATTTTTAACATAAGTCACCTTCTTTCTTTGGTAATTTAGATTTTTAACATTTCTTGTTACTATTATACAATATTTTTTATTAAATTTGTAGGGAAAAATTTGTCGAAAACTTACTCAAATCAATGTTTAAAATCAATACCAGCAAATAGACCTTCTATTTAATTTTCGCCATCTTAATGATAACTCATTTTAATATATTTTTTCATATTTTAATAGAAGAAAAAAATACGTTTAACTTTTAGTTATCAATACTATTATAGAAAAATTATTTAAGGAGCATACAGAGTTTACTATTAGGTTCATTTGGCTCAGATAAATCAACTTTCATCAAATCATTAAGTAATTTTAATAAAAAGAATAATTTTACATTTATAGTAGAATTGAAAATTTCATTCAATCTATACATTTTTTGATGAATTTAATAAAAATGATTTTGAAGAAGATGATGATAAGACGACTGACTTAAATACATTATGAAATACCATATTAAAAGATATTAGTGATACTGACAACCGATCTACTGAATATACTTTTTATGAAAGGATTAATTACCGATTATGTAACAAGTTTACCTAACCTATTAAATTCATTTAGCAAATAAGTTGATGTTATACAAAAAGTTCAAAACTTTAATACTTTAAATAACAAGCCTTTTATTGAGTTTCATTTACATCAATTATCTCACCCTAAACTCCTCTTATATTTCCAAAATAAAAAACCCAGTAATTTAAATTACTGGGTTTCAAAATCTGATTTTTAATTGCGGAGACAGGACTTGAACCTATGACCTTCGGGTTATGAGCCCGACGAGCTACCAACTGCTCCACTCCGCGATATTAAATTGGCAGCCACCTACTTTCCCAGTCCGTCTCCAGACAAGTATCATCGGCCGACTTTAGCTTAACCTTCGTGTTCGGTATGGAAACGGGTGTTTCCTAAAGTCGCATCGCCACCAAAAATTATTGGAGTTTATACTCTCAAAAACAAATACTATATCTATTTCAACTTCTTCAAAATCTACATCTAACCTAACTTTATAGGTCAAACCCTCGAACCATTAGTATTGGTCAGCTCCATATGTCACCATACTTCCACCTCCAACCTATCTACCTTGTCGTCTTCAAGGGGTC
>MDSP01000052.1_pt1 | contig 25823 bp, 32 predicted proteins | sample 1005811 | NCBI WGS metagenome assembly MDSP01 (sample SAMN05526596, study PRJNA338239) | gut metagenome | isolation source: stomach gut content | host: Naso elegans | place: Saudi Arabia: Red Sea | collected 2011-04
CAAAAATGCCATTAAGTAAGAATCAAGAAGCCAACATTATCCATCAGCATTAATTATTAGTTAATCACAGACAAGGAGATTTATCCTCAGTGAATGGTTTTGTGCCTCAGCTCATGTTTAACATTTAAGCACTGAATCTGGGACAAGCTTACAACTAGGCTAGCAAGATGTTGAAAAAGTGAATTGTCTGGAAAATTTAAAATTTGCAAAAATGAACTCCACAAAGTGTTGTAACAGATATGTCAAACCCAACTGGCATGTCACAAATCTGCAAATTTGACAAAATCAACTGAAACTGTATCTGCAATTATTTGTCGATAATACCAGCTAATGGATATATTGGTCAAGCCCTATTAAACATAACAGGAATATTATAAGATTACTGTGCATAAAATGATATACTAGGTAAACTTATTACATGCAGCACTTATCTGTTGCATTTCCCATAAACATAATGAACCAGCAGTCTAAAGATAAAGTGAATTCTCTTTACTTTTTGTAACAACGCTGACATCCTGGATAGGAAATGGAATCCAAATAAAGTGGGCTATTAAGGCCGCCTATTACCGATGGTGGTAGCATCATCATACCCATTGACATTAGTGTTGATGCAACAACCATGTCTATAACTATAAATGGCAAATAAACTAAAAATCCAATTATAAATCCTGCTCTAATTTCATTTATCATAAAAGCAGGTACTACAATATGCATAGGTAGTTGTTCTTGAATTTCTTCTTGAGTTGTAGCCTCAATGTTACTATAGCCTGATAGTTCTAGGAATAACTTAATATCTTCATCTCGAGTTTGTCTTAACATAAACTCTTTTAGAGGGGCTATCGTTCTTTCCACCATCTCCATTTGGGTTATTTCATCATTCTGATAGGGAATAAATGCATCGTTATAAAATATAGAAACTATAGGACTCATTACAAACATAGTTACAAATAGCGCAAGCCCTAAAATAATTTGGTTTGGGGGTTGTTGCTGAGTCCCCATTGCTGATTTTAGGAAATGCAAAGAAATGATAATCCTTGTAAAACAAGTCATCATTAATAATATAGACGGCAAAAACCCAAGTATTGTAAGCAAAAATACTAATTGCAAGCTTATTGTAAATTCCGGAGCTTCTGTTACAACATTAAGTGGAATAATATCTGTCGCCCATACAGTTTTAGGTAAAAAAATAAAAGCTAAAATCACAAAGAGGTTTAACCTTAAATACCTATATTTCATCTAATTTTTAGCAAGGATTTTTATATATGTCATAAAAGTTGTGTCCTCGTATCCTTGCAACCTCCTTTTAAAATTGTTTTTATAGTAACCCGTCTTATTTTAAATATTGATATGCTAAAAATTTCTATTCCTGTTTTTATAGATAATTATTTATTATCTTTCATGATTTTAGGACTTTACATTTTTTAAATAACTCTACATTTTTAAATAAGATTACTATATTTGCCGAGTTTCCTAATTTTAGGTAAAAATTTTTTGCACCCAAATGAGTGCTTCGGCATATAAAACAGTCGTACATTAATAATTTTTACAAATCTTCTTCTTTTTGTAAATTAACCTTGGTACTTTTTATTGCATTTGCTATATTTTCGCTAAATGTGGTTGTTGTATTTTCGGAATTTAGGTTGATATCCAAACCTTCAATTTTTGCCCCATAATTTAGCACTTCTTTTGAACTGCAAAAAAGATGATACTCATCACCTATCTTTACAATATAAACAAATTGATTTGCAGCTAAGGGGAGGGCCTCAACAAACTGCATATTTCTTTGCCCCCCATAATTCCCAAGCTTTATTTGTGCTATTTTCTTAGTTGTAAAATAGGTTGCCCCCAAAATAAATACGAATGAACCTAATAAAAAAATAACCTCTGTAAATGACATACCTTAACCTATAACTTTTGAAACGGCTTCAATTACCCTCTCTGCCTGGAACGGTTTAACGATAAAGTCTCTCGCTCCTGCTTGTACAGCCTCAATTACCATCGCTTGTTGTCCCATCGCAGAACACATAATAATTTTTGCTCCACCATCTGCTCCCTTAATTGCTTTTAAAGCTTGTAGCCCGTCCATCTCTGGCATTGTGATGTCCATTAAAACTAAATCCGGTTTAAGTTCGCTATACTTTTGTACTGCGATTTGCCCATTTTCAGCTTCTCCAACTACATCGTAACCATTTTTTGTTAAGATATCCTTAATCATCATTCTCATAAACGCTGCATCATCTACTATTAAAACACTTGCCATCTCTTATACCTACCTTTACTTTTAAATATATTTTTAAAATTAAATCCTATGTTCTGGGCTAATAATGCTAGTAATTCTAATACCAAAATTCTCATCAATTACTACAACTTCACCCTTTGCAATAAATTTTCCATTAACTAAAATGTCAATGTGTTCTCCAACTACACGGTCAAGCTCAATAATAGCCCCTTGACCATATTCAAGTATTTCACGTACCTTTTTACGAGTACGCCCAAGCTCCACTGTAACATCTAGTGAAACGTCCATAAGAATATTAATATTCTCTGCTCCAGGTGCTGCAGTCTGATTTCTATCAAACGCTTGGAAGTGTGCATTTTGAATGTCAACATCTGGTGGATATACTGCTTGAGGCGGATAACCATAAGCTCCACCTGCAGGGTATACATGTTGCATTTGCCCCATCGGCATACCCATGCCACCCATCATTTGCGGGTTCATCATCATTTGTTGGTTCATCATGTTAGGGTCGCCCATTGGCATTCCCATGCCCATTTGTGGGTTCATCATCATGTTAGGGTCACCCATTGGCATGCCCATTTGTGCATTAGGATCTGCCTGTTGTTGTGGCATTTCTTGTGGTGCTGGTGGTGCTGGTGCAGGTTGTGGCTCAGGTTCTGATGAAGAGTCATTTGCACTTAATAACCCTGCCACCAAATCTTTACCAAAGCTAAATGGCATGATTTGCATCAGTTCTGTATCAATTATATTATCTAGTACCTGCATTCTAAATGATACTTTTACTAAGTGTTCATCTTTACTTAGTAATTCATCTAATCTATCTCTTGCACTATCTAATTGTATAGCTAGTGGTGGTGAAATATCAATCTTTTTTCCAAAGATTTGTGACATAGATGTTGAAGATGAACCTATCATTTGGTTCATTGCTTCGGAAATTGCACTTAAATGGAATTCGTTAATTGGCTCATCTGAGCAAACTCCTTCTCCTCCCATCATCAAATCGGCAATAATTTTTACATCTGAATCTTTTAAAATAAGTAAATTATCCCCAACTAATCCTTCTGTATATCCTACAGATGTTGCAATTAAATCATCTGTAATTGCCGCCTTAAAGCTCTCTGTAGTTATAACACTGACTTTTGGTGTTGTAATTAAGACTTTGTGATTAAGTAGAGCAAAAAGCGTTGTTGCTGCAGTGCCCATACTAATGTTCCCAATTTCACCTAAAGCATCTACCTCATCAGTAGTTAACATTTTCCCTGTTAAATCATCGCTATCAGACGATTGGTCAGGTGTATCATCGGCATTCATATTCCCAAGCAAAGCATTAATCTCGTCTTGAGAAAGCGTTTCTCCAGCCATTTACCCGTCCTCCTTTAGTATTACTTCATTTATTTGTACAGCTGACCTGTTTCTTGAACTTCCTGGACTTGCCTTAAACTTCAAGATTTCTCCAACATAAATATCAACATCATCTTCTATTGTACGGTCAAGCTTTATTATGTCATTCACTTGTAAATCCAAAAACTCTTGAACAGTGATATGGGTCTGACCAAGTACGGCTTTAATAGGAATGTTTGTTCTTCTAATTAGTTCTTCTAGCTCTTCTGTATAAGATATATCGCTGTTATCCCTATTAGATGTAAACCAAGCACGAGTATTAATTTTATCCATTACTGGCTCAACAACAATATATGGAATACAAATATTTATAAATCCTTCAACTTCACCAAACTTAATACTAATTGTAATAAGAGCTACCATTTCATTAGGAGGAATAATTTGAACTACTTGTGAGTTAGTTTCGATTTTGTTTAAGCGAGGGTGTAGCTCCATAACACTCTCCCATGGCTCAATTAAAAGTTGCGTAAATTTATTAAATAGTCTTTCTAAGATTATTTGTTCTATTTCTGTAAATTCTCGAACTTTATCAATATCTCTACCTCCACCCCCTAATATTCTATCAATAAATGCATAACTAATATTAGGTGATACTTCTAAAATTATTGTTCCTTCTAATGGAGCAAAATCTATCATAGAAAGCACTACTGGATTACTAAGAGAATTGGTATACTCATAATATGTTATTGCTTCAGCATTCATAACTTCTATTGGAGTCATAATTCGTAAATACCCTGATAAATAGTTAGATACCAATCTACAATAACTTTCAAATATGATTTCTAAAGTTCTAAGGTTTTCTTTTGAGAACTTCGTTGGACGAGCAAAGTCATACGACTTTACAGTTCTCGTATCTTCCTTTTTAACTTCATCAATATCAATTTCCCCACTCTGTAAAGAACCAAACAGCGCATCTATCTCGGCTTGTGAAAGTACGTCACTCATTTTTCACCTCCTTAAAAGGCTCCTCTTGTTGTTTTTTGTTGCTTTGGTTTCTTTGGTACTTTTACAAATTCTATAATATTACCACTATTATAGCGTATAATTACAAAATGTAAAAGTATTATATCAAAATTTGTTTGATGATGTAAAATTATTTTTTTATCTTTATAAGTTAAGGCACAACTAAACATCATCACAAACTTTGTTTATTGCACTAAGAACTCTGAGAAATATACTTGGTAAATAGGGTTTTGTACCCATCTAAATTCCTCATGAATAATGTCTTTAATCTCAATTGCTAATTTTTCTTTAGCATCTGGTAATAATAACATTTCATATTCTTGTTGTCTTAAATGTTCTAAGATTTTACTTTTAAAAATTACTTGACGATTTTCAAATGCGTCCATAAAATCTGAATATTCTTTGCTTGATAAATCAACACCAAATGCAATCCCTATTCTTATAACATGAGTTTTGCCATCAAAACTTACAAGATTAGACATCATAATCTCATCTAGTGAGTGTGTTTCCATTTTATCAGGTCTATACTCTACTGGTACTGGAGGTGCTCCATTTTCTGTGGTATCACTATTTAACATAGTAAATACTAAAAATACCCCTCCACCAATAGCAAGCGTTAGTACTACTATCGCTACTACTACGAAAATTTTAAATTTATCCAAAAAAATCCCACCTTTTTGCGTCAATTTAAGACGATGATTTTATTATTTTAACCTCTACTCGACGATTTTCTGCACGTCCTTCAGCTGTGTTGTTATCTCCAACTGGTTGATATTCCCCAAACCCTTCTGCCGAAGTTTTTGCTGGGTCAAATCCTAACTCCGTTACAAAAAACTGAGCTACTGCAATAGCACGGCTCGCTGAAAGTTCCCAGTTACTTGGAAATTGTGCTGTACTAATTGGAACATTATCTGTATGACCTTCTAATTTCATATTATAGTTATCACCATCTAAATATTCTTTTAATTTTGTACCCATAATATCGAGTACTGGTATACTTGCTGGTTGTAAAGTTGCCGAACCACTAGCAAAAAGCATTGCATTATCAAATGTTATAATTACAACATCTCCTCTTTGTTCAACTTCAACTCTATCAGCAACTCCTTCGCTATCGATGTATTCTTGAATTTCTTTTTCGATATTTCTCATTTCTTCTTTGATTATTTGGTCTTGAGCCTCTTTGTACTCTTCAATAATATCATCATTATTTGCAAAGTTATCAACTCCTCCTCCAACTAACCCTTCCGAATTGGTTATGGTAGCCCCACCATACATAATACCAACCGAACCATCAAACGAATTAATAAAAGCTGTAAACTTAGCGGCATCAGTTTCTGCCATTGAGAAAAGTAACACGAAGAAACAAAGTAGTAATGTCATTAAGTCACTAAATGTTCCCATCCATGCAGGTAATCCCATATTAATTACTATTTTCTTCTCTTTTGCCATCTTCTATTTGCTCCTTTCTTCTAATAATATAAAGCAAACTGGAATAAAACTTTTATGTTACAAAGTTTATTCCCCTCCGCCACCACCTTCACCAACTTTTTCTCTTTCTGCTGGAGTTAAGAATGATTTTAATTTCTCTTGGATTACGTTAGGGTTTTCCCCAGCTTGGATTGATAGTAATCCTTCAATCATAATTTGTCTAATCATAGACTCTCTTGCTGATTTGTATTCCATTTTTACTACTACTGGGTTGGCTACCCAGTTGGCAAGTACCGAACCGTAGAACGTTGTGATAAGTGAAACGGCCATTTTAGGTCCAAGTGTAGAAGGGTCAGATAACGCCCCAAGCATGTTTACAAGTCCGATAAGTGTACCGATCATACCCCATGCAGGACCATTCTCAGCTACTTTTGACCAGAAGTTTTGGTTTGTTTTGTGACGTTCTTCCATAAATGCTAAATCTGTTTCTAAAATATCTCTGATTAGTTCAGCTTCCGTACCATCTACCATTAATAATACGCCTTTTTTCAAAAAAGGTTCTTCCATACTTTGTGCTTTTTCCTCAAGAACAAGTAACCCGTCCTTTCTAGCTGCTTGAGCTAGGTCATTTATTTGGTTGATAAGGTCTACAGGGTCTGGTAAATTATCTTTTAAGGCAGCTCCAAACGATTTAAATCCAGTTATAACGGCTGGTAAGGGATATGAAATAAGTAGGGCTGCTACTAATCCCCCGAATACGATCATTATCGATGCCGAGTCAATGAAGGCACTGATTGACCCCCCTAAATTGATAGAAATAACCATGAAGGCCCCACCCATGACCAAACCTATGGGAGTTGCTATATCCATAATTTTACACCTCTTTCATGTTTATTTGTGTAGTGCTTTATTGTTGCGTTTATTATTTGCATGGTATATTGTCTTGCTATAAGTACCTTTGTTAAAGCTTGCCAAATTTTTTAGCAAATGCATTTAATGTTTTACATCAAAAATGACTACTCTTGACAACCAAAACTTGTGGAAACATTAAATAACTACTTTTTACTATGTGTTAAATTTAGTGTGTGTGAATGTGTTTTGCTTCTGCACTAATTTTGTTCAAAGCTTCTTTTTGCATCTTTTCATACAAATCTAATTCTTTCTCTTTTTCGTGGTATCTATTAAGTAGGAAGCATTTTTGCTTGTATCCAATTATGGCATTTACTACATCTTCTACCGTTTCCATTACTACTAATTTCTTGCCTGTTGTTAATGTAATTACAGTATCTGGTGTTGCCTCAATTGTTTCTACAAGGTCTGCGTTTAAGATGTAAGGTTTTTCGTTTAATTTTCTTACTGCTATCATGTTTATTCCTCCTCTTATTGTGGGTAATCCCCTTCATGTTAAGTTAACCATTTTATTTAGTCAAGGCTACATACCCCAAACCCCTAAAATATTAACCCAACGCCTACCTAATAAATATATTATTACCCTCAAAAATAAATGAGGCCAAAAAACCTCATTTACCTAAAATAATTAACGCTTAAGATTAACAAGTTCTTGTAGTAATTCATCTGATGTTGTAATAATTTTTGAGTTAGCTTGGAAACCACGCTGAGTAATAATCATCTCTGTAAATTCTGATGATAAGTCTACGTTTGACATCTCGAGTACCCCTGTTTGTAACAACGCATCTGTCCCAATTCCATCAAATTCTCCAGAGTTATTTGTTGCTGCAAATAATGTATCTCCAACTTTTTCCATACCAGCTGGGTTTTCAAATATTGCCATAACTACTTGACCTAATAATTTAGTGTCCCCATTGTTATAGTATGCTGTAATTTTTCCATCTGTCCCAATATCAAATCCTACCATGTCCCCAGCACTTTTCCCTGCACCAGTTCCTTCTAAACTTCCTAAACTTGCTGTTAAGTTTGTATTTGCTGTATATTGAGTTAATTGACTAACATCAACTGTTACAGCTCCATCTAAACCAACAACAGCACTAGAACCAGGAATTGAAAGTCCACTAATTACTAACTGCCCACTACTTAAATCTGTTGGGTCATATGCCAATGCTCCATCTACCCCGATAAAGCTACCTGTGCTATCAAATGAAAATGTTGATGGTTCAATTGATGGTGGTGGATCTACAACTACTGTTTCTCCATTTTGGTTTGTAAGCTCTACGTAATATCCTGTCCCTGAGTCATCACTTGGGAACCCTGCAGTCCATGTAGTTTGCGTTCCTTCAATAATTTCTGTTGCTTGGAATGTAAGCGTCATGCTCCAGTAGTTTCCTAATGAGTCGTAGAATTTAATTTGTGTTGGAATTGCTGCTACTGGGTTATCTGTTGGGTCTTCAGGAGTATCATCAGCCAAAATTGAGTCTGATAATGCTAAGTTCCCTGAGATTTGAACGTCTGTAGTAATTTCTGGTTGTGTTGTTAAGTTTGATGGTGAGCTTAATACTAAATCTTGAACTACTCCTCTTTCGATTAGTCCAGTTTCTTCGTTTACTCCCCAACCTTGAACTTTCATACCATTTGGAATTACTAAGTTTCCTTCTACGTCAATACGCAATGCCCCAGCTCTTGTAAAGTATGTTCCACTAGCATCACTAACGATTAACATTCCATCACCTTGTATCATAACGTCAAATGGGTTGTCAGTTCTTTGTGTAGAACCTGTTGTCATTAATGTATCAATCGAAGATACACTAGCCCCAAGACCTACTTGCATAGGGTTAAGTCCCCCACGACCTGTAGCATCACTAGCTCCTGTTCCTGATTGCATAGTTGTATAAAATACATCAGAGAATGTTACTCTATCTGCTTTAAATCCTGTTGTGTTAACGTTGGCGATATTGTTACCGATAACGTCCATTTTAGTTTGATGCACTTTCAGACCAGATACGCCTGAAAACATTGAACTCATCATAATCGTTTTCCTCCTAAATAATCTATCCTAATTCTAATATTAAACCTTCTAGGAGATAATGCTCCTAGTAGGCTAAAATCCAATTTTTTATTCGCTATCACGAACATCTGTAATATCTTCAAATTTAACGAAGTATCCATTTACATAAATATAAGTATTACTTTCATCAATTGAGATGTATTCTGCATACCCTTCAACTTCAATCTCTTCTCCATCTTCGATAACTGTACCAACTACGTAGCGTCCTGTTACAGATGGTTTTTCTACGATAGTTTGAACATCATCAAATGGTATTACTAACTCATATTCGCCAGTACCAATAATTACATGAGCCTCACTATCAATAAGTTTAATTCCAAGTACTTCCCCTTCGATAATAACTTCTGTAGAAAGCCCTGTCGTATCATCAATCGTTGTCGTAATTGCCTGAACAGTTTTCCCAATAACTTCAAATGGTGATGAGTTTGTAGTAATATTATCAGCGTCATATACCTGATATACATTATCTAACGAAATTTCATGGTCCCCAAGTCCAAGCAAATACTCACTTCCTGAAAGTTTTACATAGTCAACTTTTCCAATATAATATTCTGTTTGTCCCTCATCATTTGTATAAGAATATTCTACATAGTCCCCAATCATACTGTGTATCATTTGCTTTTCAGTAGCTTGAGCTACATTCATCATCTGCTCAAGTGCCGAGAATTGTGCAAGTTGTGCAACCATCTCTGTATTATCCATTGGTTCAAATGGATCTTGATATTTTAGTTGGGTAACTAGAAGTTGAATAAACTCATCTTTCCCCATATCTTGTACTGGCTCACGTGATGATGTGTCTAGTTGAAAATAACTACTTTCTGATGTTGTTAAAGCCGATGTTGTACTCATACTATTTCCCTCCTATACTCTTACATTTACATTTTGACTGTGGCGAATTTGAGTTACATCAATTTCCTCAACTTCGATTTCTTCCTCACTCATGTGCATTGCAATTAATTCTTCCATACGTTTTGTAGATTTTTGTTGTTGTTGCTCCATCATTTGCTCTTGGTAAGATTTGCTATCTACATCAACGTTGAATTCTGCAACTGTTAAACCTTGTTCTTCAAGAGCTTCTTTTAATGCATCAAGTTGAGAAGATAAAATTTCTTTAGTTTTCTCACTTTCTACCTTAATATCAGCTGTTACAACTCCATTTACCTCAATGATTTTGATTGATAACTTTCCAAGTTCACGAGGGTTTAGGTTCATTGTAAGTTCTTGCCCTTCACGTAGTTGCTCAATTTGAATTTGCTCAATCATTTGTGACACTAAGTTATTTGGTTGTACAAATCTTGAACCAAGAGTTGCAGCAGTTGCTTGGTCTACATAAATTTGTGGCCCTGCTGTGTGGTATACTGCTGTTACAGGGATATCAAACCCTAAGTGTGATTTATCAGCTTGTGCTAAAATTTCTAGGTTTGTAATTTCTCCTGTTGTGTTATTTTGCGCTTCCATAGTTGGTAGTACTTCTTCTGCTACCATTTCTGTTGCAACTGTATCTCTAATGATATTATCAGTTGGCATAAGTAAATTTATATCTTGAGTTTGAGCTTCTTGTACTGCTTGCTCAATTTGCTCTGGTGTTACCAAAAATTCTTCTGTTGCTAAAACTTCTTTTAGTTCTAACATATCTTGAGCTACTTCTGGGTTAGTCAAAATATCTTCTAATGTGTAAACTTCTTCTATTAAAGAGTTTAACATTTGTTGGTCAAGTTTTCCTTCTGTAAAATCAACTGAACCTTCAATTTTTTCTAACTTCTCTACAACTTCTGTTGCTGGAATGCTTAAGTATTGAGCTAACATTTGTATCATTTCATCTTCTGATGGTTCTTCTGTTTGCTCTTGGTTTACTTCAACGTTTTCTCCTCCTTCTAGTTGTAAGCTATTCTCTTGCGAAAGTTCAGCTTCCATATTTTCTGAAGTTTCTTCTGTTTGTTGCATAAGACCAGCAAGTTCTTCTATTACAACTGGTGCTTCTTCTAAAACTTCGTTTTCAGCATTTTCATTAGTGTTATCTTCAGTTTTTTTGTTTTCTACATCATCTTTTTTGTTTGATGTGTTATCTGTAGAAGTTGTTGTATTGTTTGAAGTTGTTGTGTTGTTGCTTGTTGAACTACTGTTAGAAGTTGTTGTGCTGTTGTTTGTTGAACTACTGCTAGTTGTATTTGAGCTACTACTTGTTGAATTATTGCTTAAGTAAGTAGATGTTTGAGTACTTGTTTGTTTAAGTAGTGCGTCTTTTGCACTAAAAGTACTAGTTGTGTTTGGTTGTGTATCTAATTTTAACATATCAAGTGTAATTTGGAAATTATTTTCGTTATTTGTGTTTAAGTCTTGATTTGTTTGGTTATAATTTAATATATCTAAAGTAGACTCTTTTTGTACGGCTAATCCTGCTGTTTGGGCAATTGTAGAAAACATATATATTATCCTCCTTGGAATTAAAAATCATCTGGTGAAAGTAACATTATAAGTTGTGCGGCATTATCCACAGATACTTCATCTAGTAATTCTGCCTTTTTAGCTACAGTAAGCTTTTCTAAAATTCCTTTAACTAATGGTATATCCGTTTCTAGTAATAATTCCATTACGCTTGCTACTTGCTTTGTATCCATATTTGTAATCATATTTACATACGCTTTTTGCTCATCATTTAATACTACTGCTCCTTTTAATTGGGCATATATTTGAGCCGCATCATCTGGATACATTTCTTCATAATAATTGATGTACATACTTGGGTTACTATTTGCTATTTCTGCGTTCCAAGCTTGTTTTTCGGCCTGAAATGTGTTGTATGATGTTTCATATTGTCTAAGACGTGAAATTTGTGATGATAAATCAGTCTTATCTTTTTGAAGCGTTTCTATTTGAATGTTTAACGAAGACTTCGCACTCTCTAATGCTTTAATTTCTTCTATTAGTTGATTTTGAGTCATTAGAGTATACGGGTCAGCGTCTGGTTCTGCAAAATATTTGCTAACAGCAGGAACACTAGAAGTCAAATCATAAAGTGTGGGTCTTATTGTATCCCAATTAAGATAAGCACCTACACCAGCAGCGATTAGTAAAATCAAAAGGAATTTTTTCTTACCACCCTTTTTCTTTTTCTTCTTGCCACCATCTTCGCCTTCTTCCTCTGGTGCATTTTTATCTTTTTTATCTTTTTTCTTTTTCTTCTTTTTCTTTCCGTCTTCCTCACCTTCAACTAAATCAGTTTCTTCAACATTTTCAGCGTCTTCCCCTTTTTTCTTTTTGGCCAAACCTAACTCCCCCCTTCTTTCGTAATGTATTTGTAGCTTACAATCTCATCTAATAAGATTTGCTCTGCTTGTCGCTCCAGGGTCATTTGTGCCTCAATGTGTTTTTCCTTTAGGGTTTCTAAAATTTTTCGTTCTTTGACAGCTTCTCGCAAATTTTCTTGAGCTTTTAAAACTAATTCATGGGCCTTATCTACTGCTTTTTGGGCCTCAACTATTTTGGCTGCTACAAGTTTTTTATAAGTCCCTAGTTGCTCCATTACAGTCGGGTTAATCTTGCCACTAGTTAACTCTGCTTTCATCTGTTCTTCAAGCAATTTGTAAGTATTCTCTAGCGCCTCTTTCTCATCAACTTTTTGTTGTTTAAATGCAAAGGCATCAGATAATTCCTTCTTTTTTACTTGCTCAATGTTATCTTTTAGAGATAGCACTGGCTCTAACTTAAATTTAACGATAATATCAACCCCTTTTAACCAACGATTTTTTGCATCATAGAAATTGTTTCTTCAAAAGGAATATTATCATGGGTACGTTGAGTTAAAAATGCGTTTATCTCTCCAATTTTGGAAATTGCAAGGTCAATTTCTGGATTTGACCCTTTGTTGTATGCCCCAACGTTAATCAAATCTTCGGCCTCTCTATAAATGGCCATATGTTTTTTAATGTTCATCATAAGTTCTCTATGTTCTGGCGTTGTTACATCACCCATAACCCTTGAGATGCTTGCTAAAATATCAATTGCTGGATAGTGTGCTTTTTGGGCAATCTTTCTTGACATCATTATGTGTCCGTCCAAAATCCCTCTGGCTGTATCCGTTATTGGTTCATTAAAATCGTCCCCATCTACTAAAACTGTATATAACCCTGTAATGCTTCCTTTATCATCATTTCCAGCTCGTTCCAAAAGTTTTGGCATCATTCCAAAAACTGATGGTGGGTATCCCCTAGAGATTGGTGGTTCTCCGATTGAGAGTCCTATTTCTCTTTGCGCCATTGAAAATCGTGTTAATGAATCCATAAGTAATAATACATCTTTTCCCTGACTTCTAAAAAATTCTGCTAGTGCTGTTGCTGTTTTGGCAGACTTTAGACGCATAAGAGCTGGTTGGTCGCTTGTTGCTACTACTACTATTGAGCGTTTTAACCCTGCTTCTTGTAAGTCTTTTTCGATAAATTCTCGAACCTCACGACCACGCTCTCCAATTAGAGCAATTATATTTATATCGGATAATGCGTTTCTTGCTATCATACCCATTAGAGTACTTTTTCCAACCCCACTACCTGCAAATATTCCCATTCTTTGCCCTTTACCAACGCTCAACATTCCGTCTATTGCACGTACGCCAAGCACTAACGGCTCATGAATTCTTTCTCTGCTCATTGGGTTTGGAGCATCATTTTCTATTGGAGCATCATATTTACAAAAAACATCTAATCCGTTTATAGGTTTTGCTTGCCAATCTACCACGTGTCCAAGTAGGCTCTCATCAACTTTTACACTCAGCTTTAACCCTCTTGCAACAACTTCACAACCTGGGCCTATTCCCTCTATATTACCAAGAGGCATAAGCAAAATGTTTTGGTCACGAAATCCAACTACTTCAGCTAACAAAGTTCGTTTTTTATCACGTGTAGTAATTTCACAAATATCACCTATGTTTGTTGCAGGTCCGCAACTTTCGATTGCCATTCCTACAACTTTGGTAACTCTTCCTTTATATACTAAAGGCATTTCTTTTGTTACATCATAAAATTTTCCAAAATCTATCATTTACTTAGCCTCTATTTGTTGTAATAAAAGTAAATCTTTACAAAGAGTTTCTAACCCTTCGTTTACATCATAATAAATATCTCCTGTTTCAGTTCCTATTGTGCAAGCAAATTCTTTTAGATTTGCATTTTCTGTAATTGTTAAATCTTTGCACATTCCTTCAATTTGTTTAATTTCATCTTCTGTCAAGTTATTGTAAACTGTTGGAGATACATTTACACAAAATTTTTGTTCTAGCGATTGGTGATTTAACATATTTCTTACTATATAATGTAGCCACTTAGAACTAGAACGAAGCTCATGACCAATTAGATGTGATGTTAGATGGTTAATTAAGTTTATAACTTCTTGCTCTGCCTCCACCAAAATTGCTTTCTTTTCGGTTTCTGCTTCTGCTTTTAGTTGCTTCACTTTTTTAGTTGCATCATCAACCATTTTCTTAGCTTCAGTTTCTGCTTTTTTGCGCGTTGCTTGAATTTCTTTGTCAAATGCTTGTCGTTCTTTGTCGATTTCATCAAGAAATTCTTTAGCTTCATCTTTAGCTTTCATAACTATTTCATCAGCTTGCTTTTTGGCATCTGCTAACATTTCACTTGCTTGTTCTTGTGCAATACTTCCTTTTTCTTCTTGAACTTCTTCTTCGGCTACCAAATCTGGGAAGTTTGTTGCAAAATCTTCTTCCTCATCATCAACCGAAAACTTAACAAACTCTGCCTCTTCTTCTCCCAGAGGAGAAGCCCCTCCAACTACTTTGCCTACATTTTGTGCGGCTGGAGCAGTTATTGGAGCAAAACCATCTTGAGGAGTGTTTCCATACTCAAGTTGAATTGTAGAAATTTCACGAATTCTACGACCTTTAATTATACTAGACAACGATATCATCTCCCGAACCACGAGCGATAACAACTTCACCCGTTTCTTCTAACTGACGGATAATCGCAACAATTTTTTGTTGTGCTTCCTCAATTTCTTTCATACGCTTTGGACCCATGAATTCAAGGTCTTCTTGTATCATAGCCGCTAGACGCTTAGACACGTTCCCAAGAATAAGGTCTTTAACTTCTGCTTTAGTTCCTTTAAGTGCAATTGCAAGGTCTCTATTATCAACATCTCGCAGTACACGTTGAATTGAACGGTTATCAAGAAGTGAGATATCTTCAAATACGAACATACGCTTCTTAACTTCTTCAGCAAGTTCTGGCTCTTCAACTTCCAGCGTTTCGATGATGTTTTTCTCCGTTGAACGGTCAACCAACCCGATAATTTCAACGATTGCATCAATACCACCAATTGCAGTGTATTCCTCAGATAATAATGCAGATAGTCGTTTTTCAAACTCACGTTCTACCTCATTAACTACATCTGGAGAAGCTCTATCCATCAGGGCAATACGTCTTGCAATATCGGCTTGTCTCTCAACTGGTAGGGCTGATAAGATTGCCGATGCCTGATTTGGTTTTAGGTATGATAAAATAAGTGCAATTGTTTGAGGGTGCTCGTTTTGAATAAAGTTAATAAGTTGTGACGCATCTGTTTTACGAGCAAATTCAAACGGTCTAACTTGCAGTGACATTGTAAGCTTTCCGATAACTTCGTTTGCTCGGTCTGAGCCTAATGCCTGCTCTAGTAATTGCTTAGCGTAGTTAATACCACCTTCTGTAATGTAGTCTTGAGCTAAACAAATTTCATAAAATTCTTGCATAACTTCTTCTTTAACCTTTGGAGAAACAGCCTTTATACTGGCTATCTCCAAAGTTAAATCTTCAATTTCTTCTTGTTTTAAATACTTAAAAACTTTAGAGGCTTTCTCAGGCCCCAAAGAAATTAAGAGCATTGCGGCTTTTTGCCGAGTTGAAATTTCTTCAGACACTTACGATGGCTCCTCCCAATCATCAGATAGCCAGTTACGTAATAAGTTGGCAACTGCTTCTGGTTTTTCATCAACGAATTTTTCAATTTGTTGTTTAATAGCTGATTCCTCTTTGAATTCAATTTCTTCATTTCCAACTTCCAAGCTCTCACGTACTTCTTCAGCAGTAGCTTTAAGAAGAGTTTCAGATTGTAACTCAGGTACAGTTTCAACAATTTCTTCTTGTCTTCTAAATCTAAGAACTAACATTAAGATGATAATACCAATGATTAGAAGTAGAACAAATGGAATATAATCTTTGTAGTCAATTACATATGGAATTTCATCAATGAAGATTGGTTTTTCATATCCATATACAGCTACATTTGTAAGACCTGTTCCTTTTTCAACCACATCTGCAACACCAGGGTCTAAATCCAGTGCCACAAGTTGGCTATTAGCAGTTTTGAAATCGTCCCAAGTCATTCCATCTGCTAGAGTTGGTGTAACTAGAGCTTCATCATAAACTCTATAAGTAAATACGTTTACAGCAATAGAAGATGCAATATAATCAATTTCACCAATTCCTTTAACTGTACTTGTTAAAACTTTGTTGTTGTTATAGGTTGTACTTCTTGTTTCACTAGCACTCTCACCAGTTACTTCATTTACTGTTACCGTTGTAGCAACTCCAGCATTTGCATCAACTCCAGGAGCTTCCCCTACAGTCATGTTTACTGCTTCTGATGTTGCCCAATTTTCTGTTGCCTTAAGACCTGCATCAGAATCTTCAACTGGTGTTGAGTAAATTTCTGTACTTTCGTGATACTGGTCAAAGTTTAATACTAAGTTTGGACTAATTGTAACTTCATCATACATTGGTCCTAATAATGCGTAAATCTTGCTTTGTAACGATTTCTCTGCAGCAGTTTTTAAATCTTGCTGGCTATTTCCAGACATCGCATCTAAATTGCTACCATCATAAAGTAGATTACTATTTGAATCTAAAATTGTTATGTTCTCAATTTTTAAGTTTTCAACACTACTAGCTAAATATCTAGCAATACCTTCTATTTGGTCAGCAGATAATTGATTTCTTAAAGTTAATATAACACTTGCTGAACTTTCTTGAGTTGCTGCTAAGAAAGAATTTTTTTGCTCTGGGACTATCAGTTGAATTTTAGCATCTGATATTCCACCCATAGAAATTAACCCTTGCTCTAAATCTACTTTAGTTAAGTACTGCATCTTAGCGTCTTTTTCTTGTTCTGTAGTAGACATTGAATTGGTTATAGCATCATCAAATGTATAATTTCCTTTTGGTACGTTTTCTCTTGCTAAAATTATCTTGGCTGAATTTAAAATTGACTCATCAACCATAATGGTAGTTCCATTATCCGTTAGTTCATATGCAATACCATTCGCCTCAAGGACTTCAGTTACTTCAGCTGCTGCAACTAAATCCAAATTTCTATACAAGATAGTAGAATCCGTACGTGATAACATAGCAACTGCCAGTACAATAGCTACTAGCAACGCCCCAATTCCGCCTCCAACTTGTATCTTTTGCTTTTTAGGCAGGTTGCTCCACCGCTCTGTAATCTGACTTGATACTTGTGTTATCGTCTCTGGCATTATTTCACCTCATCTCATATTTAATTTTACTATACTGGTATTCTCATAATCTCATCATACGCTTCTACGATTTTATTCCTTACCTGCATAGTAAACTGAAGTAAAATACTTGATTTCTCTTGAGCAATCATAAGCTCATGAATATTATCATTTTTGCCTGTCATAAAGTCGTATGTTAATTGCGTTGTCGTTTCTTCTGCTGCATTTGTAACTGCCAAAAGTTCTTTAGCTGCCTCAAACGATACTTTAAATGTTGTGTCGTCAACTGGGTAACTTAAATTATTTCCACTAAGTTGTTTGTTATTATTAGCTTCAAATAACGAAGTGTGTATTCCCTCTATCATCTATATGCCCCCTTCTATTGTCCTAACTCCAGTGCTTTACCAGCCATTGCTTTCATGTTGTTAAATGCTGTTACACTAGCTTCATATGATCTACTTGCTGAAATCATATCTACCATCTCATCAACTATATTTACGTTTGGAAGTTCTACATAACCATCTTCATTTGCATCTGGGTGAGATGGGTCATACATTACTGGGAATTCAGCTTCATCGCCTACAATTCCTGTTATCCTAACCCCTCCAGAAACTTCATTGTTAGTACTCGTTCCCATAACTTGTTTTCTTAATACATCTTCAAAAGTGTTTGAGTCACTAATAGCTTCAAATAGTGCTACTTGACGCTGATATGGACCCCCATCTTCTGTTCTAGTTGTATTAACATTAACTATATTTTGTGTAATAATATCTAGTCGTAAACGCTGAGATGTTAGTCCCGTTGTTGCAATATCCATAGAACCAAAAAATGACATAAAATTCCCCTCCTATTTTCAATTTTTCCTAGTTAATTGTCTGGAATATTGTTTGGTATCTCGTAATTTGTGCATTAGCACGAGTAATCAGAACATCATAGCGCAACTTCGCTTTACTAAGTTCTGCATTTTCCTTATCTATATCGATATTATTCTCATCGTAGCGCATAGAAGCAAACGGCATATCCGTAAAAACTGTTGGCTCTATCGCATTTATATTAAGGTTTTTAGTACTCCCCCCATTACGATCAATTTCACCTTGCAATAAATTTTCAAATGCTACATCTTGACGTTTGTACCCCACAGTATCAATGTTTGCAATGTTATTTGTAAGCTTCTCATACTTTAACATATTTGCATCTAAAGCTTTTGCTGTTACGTCTAAGTTATAAAACATTCTTACCACCCTTTCCATATTTCTTATTTCCTATTAAAACTATTAAAAAGAGTATGAACAAAACCACTTGTCTTATTATATCTCTTTTTCGACTTTATTTCTACATTTTTATTTAAAAAAATTACTTTTTCCTCACTTTCCCTATTTTAATTAAGATTTACCTATATAAACATAGATATAGTATAGGGCAATTTGACAACATTTATTTCATTTATTAGTTATCTTTCTTGGTAATATTTGCATTTACCATTTTTTAGGTTGGCTATATTGAATAAATGCTCAATATGAGTCAATTAATTATTAATCTAAAACTTACTTTAACCCCCAAAAAAGTACAAAAAAAATATAGCGTCTAATTATCCCCAAACTTGTTTTTTATATTATGCCTCAATTTTAAACAAATTTCAACTACTTTCTTATTAATAAGGCAATTTATTTTTAAAAATCCAAGTCTGTATATTCTTAACCTACAAAAATAGTACAGAGTTTACTAGATAAGCCCTGTACTATTTTTGTAAAATACTTATAACTAAATTATGTAACATAGGGTGAAATATTGCATCAAATGTACTAATAACTATTGCCACCACTAACGCCTTCACAAAAACGCTATAATAAAATTTAATATTTTTTATTTGACTATAAACACTATACCTTAACCCCTGATACCCAACTTCTATCAAAATACTAACTAATAAGGCTGCCTGAACTCCTATCATTAATATACTAACCCAAATTCCAGTTAAACCATATATTAACAAAAAGCACGTCATTGTAAAACTATAAGAAAACACCGTATAAAACACGCCCAAAATAGATAGTGGTAATAACATCTTACTAAGACCACCCACAAACACAATTATAATGCTCAAACCATATGTCATTAAAGATGTTCTAAACGCCTCTAACACGGGGGTTCTTTGGACATTTACCGTTAAATACTGGTTTACTGTAAATAACAAAATATCATTTTCACCCATATCAATTCCATACATACAACCTGCTGTAATCGCAACAATTAGCGTCAAAGCATAAACCCATCTTTGGTAAATAACCGTTTCATAACGTAGGGGGTGTACTCTTTTCATAAGTTTTTCCTCTTTTCTATCCAAAAGTTCTTAATTAAAGGTTATGATACAAGCTATCAAATTAGAACTTATTTTGTACACAAAGTAAACAAACTTACAAAAACACCTTGCCTTAAAGCAACTTTTATCCCCCACCAATTACATACTTTTTGCTTTATTATAACAAACCGTAACCGCCTCTATTACACTGCTCCTAAATCCACTAGCTTCCAACGAACATACAGCTTCGATTGTAGTTCCTGCTGGAGATGTTACCTCATCTTTTAATTGTGCAGGGTGCTTACTTGTTTGTAACACCATCTCACATGCCCCAGCTATCGCATTTGCAGAAATTTCATAAGCTTCTTCTCTCGATAATCCAAGCTTCACACCAGCATCACCCATAGCCTCTATAAACATATATAAATAAGCTGGCGAACTCCCAGAAATAGCTACCACAGCTTCCATATTGCTCTCACAAACGCAATACACCTTTCCAAAGCAGTTAAAGTAACTTTTAAGCTCCTCTATTTCCTCATTTTCAACCAAATCATTTGCACAATACGCAGTTACTCCCTTGCCTACCAAAGCAGGAGTATTAGGCATAGTTCTAACAACTTTTATATTTTCACCTAGCAAATTCATCATATCTTCCAACGCTATATTTGGAGCAACCGTCACCACCACGTGATTTTTTGTAAGAATACTTTTAATTTGCTCACAAACTTCACCATAATATTTAGGTTTTACTGTTAATACTACATATTTTGAATTACAAACCAAATCCGACACATTATCAAAAAATGTAATATTTTGACTTTCAAACTTTGCATAATTCTTAAAATTTACATCAAAAATCCCTACCTCACTTAAATTATTATCTATTGCATATATCATAGTAGAACCCATATTTCCTGCTCCTATAAAACCTATCATTTTTTCACCTCAATTTATATTTGAATATTTTAACATTTATGTTATAATATTTATAACTAACCTAAAGTATCCTTTTCAAAACAACCAAAGGAGGAACTCATGGCTTATTTATGGCTAATCATTTTGGCTCTATCGTGTACAAGCTTTATTGTATTCAAAGATAAAATATTTCTAATTTTATTTTTGAGTAGCTTTGCCACAATATTATCTATCAACCTAGTTACTAATATTTATGTGCCTACACTCACTTTTATAATTAGTTTTTTGGGGTTATACTATTTTTTAATTCATATTAAGAAACAATCTTTATTTAATTTGAACTTGCCAAATCTTGAAGATTTAATTGGATTTGAAGCTCAGGTAGTTGAAAAAATTGAAGTTGACTCAACAAACTACGGCACTATCAAATTAAACGGCGACTTTTGGTATGCCAAAAATACTTCTAATACTCCATTTCAAAAGGGGGATACAGTTAGAGTAGTTTGTATTAAAGGTTTATTCGCCTATGTAAAACCTATTTAACGGTAATCTTTTTGGATTGCCGTTTTTTGTATTTAAAAGGGAGAGGTGTAGGTAAATCTACACCTTATAAAGTTGATATAAAAGATTGCTAATTAATTCAATTATATAATTTAAAAAAATATCTGTAATCTATAAATTCAATGAAGTAATACTTTAAACCACTATTTTGAATGCTATTCCATGCTTGAAAATCAGCTACTAAACTATTAATCGGCTTTGTAGATGTATTTTCAGTATTAAAATGACAATATAATTTAGAAGATATACCAGACATATACGATTATGTTTAATGCATATATATTAAGTTATAAAAGACTCCAAGCAAATACCCTTGAAATATTTAGTGATGATGTAGATTGATTGAATTATTCAACAACCTACAACTATATTATATTCTATCTTAATTTTAAATATTTACTTCATTCTAATTTGTAAATTTAAAGTGAAATAATATTCACCATTTTCATTATAAATACTCCCTGTCCCATATCGTGATGTGCTGGCTGTTTCTAATTGTGTATTCCTATACAGATATTCATCTAAAGCTTCTTTACTATAAAAAATATGATGACACAACACATCACCACTTTTCTTAACTGTTAATAGTCCCCCTGTTACACTATATTTTTTGTCCCAATTTTTATTGGGCACCATACCAAAAGTTGCAGACTTAATTAATTCTATAATATTTGATTTATAAAATAAAGTCTTATTCTCCTGTGATATCTCCAAAGGATTTCTTGCAATAATTCGTTCTGTTAAACTTTTAATATCTGATATTCCCTCATTAGCATAATAATCCATTAACATAATACTTATTATATATGGAAGCTTGCTATCTATTAATTGAAGATTAGAGGAAAATACTTTACTATGAGTCCTCACAAAACTTACCTCTAATATTTTATTATTTATATTTTCTTGAATTTTAGATAGACGAGCTTTTAACCATTTATTAGTAGTTTCCTTATTGATATTATTTAACTCCATAATATTAATAGGTTCTATCTCTTTAATTTTATATACAAAATTAGTTGCTTTTGATGCATTTAAAACAGTTGCTTTACTTCCTAATTCTGATTTTATACTAAAGGAATAATATTTTGAGATATCTGTTTTTAAATCTAATATTTCCATATTAAAATCTGCTTTTTCTTGACTAGGTGATTTAAACTGAATTATTTCTAGACCATTCAAAAACTTTTCCAATATAGGTATTTCAAAAGTATTCTTACCAACTCTAATTTCATTTAATAGCAAATCAGATATTTTGATAAAATCATCTGAATCTAACTCCCTCAAAACCTCTCCCTCTAAATTAGTGATTTGAACAATATTTTTTTCTTGGCTTCTTACATAATTTCGTTTTATCTCATCTCTAATCACCTTTAATATAGGATAATATTCTTCAATATTTTTGTTCATATACTCATCAGCAGCTTAGACTTTTCCTTCGCCTAAAAGTTTAATAAAAACAAAAGCCTCACTCCACTCACCCTTATTGTATTTCATTATTGTTCTCCTAACCCAATTCATCTAATGTCTGAACTATTTTTGTAGCTATTTCTTCTATAACAGGAATTGCTACCGAATTACCAAATTGCTTATATTGCTGGCTATTACTAATATTCGTTGGAAATGAAAATCCTTCTTTACCGTCTTTCATAAAAGCATACCCAATAAAACCCTGCAATTTACCCCATTCACACGGTTTCATAAGTCGTATACATTCACTATTTATTGGTGTTTTTTTACCCTTTACTTCCAATCCAATCACTGCTTCTTGTGGGTCATATACTAAATTACGCTCTTTTCCAGAACCACCAGTTGCCAGTATTGCATTAGATATAGGATTTTTAATATGAGGTGCGTTTACTATCATATAACCAAATCCATTTCCCTTTTGAATTTGAGATTGCTTATGCTTTTTTAACGTATCCACATAACCTTGTGATAAATAATAGTTAGGCTCAGCTTTCATTTCTAATACAGCAGTTAAATCTGAAAAAATCGGTGGCTGATTTCGCTGTTGAGGCAAAAATTTAAAAGGAATATTGTCCAACTTATTTCCAAATTTTTTTTTATCAAATCCAACTATATATACCCTTGGTCTATTTTGGGGCAACCCAAAATTTTTAGCATTTAACAGTATGTTTTTTCTATCAAAAATAAAGCTATTATCTATATCATTTTTATCAATACCAACTATATGATAATCTAATTTATTTATCAATGTATCCAAAATAATATTAAATGTATCCCCTTTTTTATGGTTTATCAATCCTTCAACATTTTCTAATAAAAACGCTTTCGGGCGAGTCATTTCCAATATTTCACCTATATGAAAAAAAATTGTCCCTCTTGTTATATCTCTGAAACCTTCTTTTTTGCCAACTGCACTAAATGCCTGACACGGAAATCCTGCTAATAAAATATCATACTGAGTATTATATACTAATTCTTTAAACTCGCTAGTTGTAATATCATTCATAGGGTTTTCTTGATATAAATGTTCATATGTCATGCACGCATATTTATCAATTTCTGCTGATAATATATTTTCAGCTTTCCCTGTTAATTCAAATCCTCGACGAATGCCTCCAATCCCTGCACACAAATCTATCGTTCTATACTTAACCATTTAAATACTCCTACACATTGATTAATTTCAAAATTATCTTTCACTAAAATAATTATTATTTATTCTAATTACTTTAGAATACTATACTTATTCTAATCACAATATTACTTATTGTCAACTATATGAAATTTATATTATTTACTTCTTTCAATCAATGGCTTATCACAGCGTTTTTGCTTGGGAGTGTGACATTTGCCACAATATACTAGGGTATCTACCTCGTATAGATAGTAATATTTTCTATTGTCTGCCATTGAATTTCCTTTCATTTGAGCATAAAAAAGACGAACCATTTATATGATCCGTCTTTGTATGCCTTATTTAGTTTTTATTGTGGTTACTTTGTACCTAAGTACATCAATTAAAGTTTCTTGCTTACACTTCAGACAGAATAGAGGGAAATTTTTGAGTTCCGTATCTCCTCGAAGTTTATTTCTTGTCTTACCTTGACAGATAGGACATAGCAACCATTTTTCAGTATCGCTTATAGTGCCACCTCTAATAATGTAACTTTCTGTTATGCTCATTTGACGTGGCTATTCTTTTTATGTAGATGTAAAAAGAAAATTATAAAGAAAACATTTATTATCAATACAATTATGCTTCCCTCAAATTTCAGGTTTCCCCCTGAAATAATTTCATTACCCACAAACTGGGTATCAAATAAATTGGGGTAATCGTCTGCTAAAGACACACTTCCTAAAATCAACGCACCAACAATATTCCAAAATGCGTGTGCAATAATCGGTGCTATTAGCGATTGAGTGTATTCTAAAAGAATGCTCATAAATAAACTCATTGTAATAACATTTAATGTTGGTATAATTCCAGCTTCAATTGCTCCGCCATGTAGCAAAGTGAATAATGCAGTTGTCACAATAACAGCAGCTATCAGATTGTATTTTTTCTTTATAAGCTGATATAAGTATCCTCTGACTAATAATTCTTGCATAACAACATTTAGAAGTGCTGAAAATATCCATAACGCTAACATATCAACTTGATTTGTAGTTTCTACTTTAATTATACCAAAAATATAGAACAAAAGAGTTGTTAAGCCAAGCCACACAATTCCACTTGTAAATCCATAAGTTGTTCCTTTGCCAAAGTTTGATATGGTTAAAATAGAGATTTCTTTTTTCTCGACAAAGTAAAAAAACGCTGTAAATAACATAATGCCTAACAGTGGGATAATTTCAGCAACAAACCTCCAAAGTGGTGGGTTAAGTTCATTTGGTATAGGAATTAAACCAACAATAACTGCCCACCCCAAAAAGAATAATAAACATTTTCCAATCGTAGATAATATTTTTTTCATATAGTCTCATTTCCATTATATAAATAATCTCACATCTTCAAGATGTGGCTTTGTTTTAATCATTATAACAATCTGTATGCAAAAAGTCTATTGATGAAACTCACAGACCTTGTTAGTACCTACAATGATGTTTCCGTTACTCGCTCTTTGGTTGGCTTTGGAATATTCACCTTTGCACGTTCTTCTTCAATGATATTTTTCACCTTTTCTGCACTGCCAATTTCTTGTTTTAAGGTTTTCATTTTCCATTCATCATTGTTGGGCGCACAGATGAAAGCGGCAATATATGCTTTCATCATTTCATTAAAATTATCTTTCGTTACTTTTGTGTATGGCATATTTACCTCCATACGATTATATTATTTTATCAACAGCGATTTTTTCGCTATTCTCAAAGTAAATTGTTCCAAAAAATTGAAATCATTCTTTGTGAAACCTTTTTTTTATTTCATTATATCCAACTTTTGTGAATGGGCAAGCTGCGATACATATCGCACAGCCATAACGACAAAAACCACTATTGCATTTTTCATTAGATATACATTCTACATGACCATTTACATCAATTTTTGCAGTTTCATAAATGGCATCATAAGGGC
>MDSP01000053.1_pt1 | contig 25822 bp, 23 predicted proteins | sample 1005811 | NCBI WGS metagenome assembly MDSP01 (sample SAMN05526596, study PRJNA338239) | gut metagenome | isolation source: stomach gut content | host: Naso elegans | place: Saudi Arabia: Red Sea | collected 2011-04
TCCGAAAAAGGATTACTTGATATTTATTTATATTATAGAATTTTAAGTAAAATTTTAAAAAGGAGCGATGGCTTATGACTATACAACAGCAGTTAGAACTTGAACCGAATTATCGTAGAAACCGTGTAATAATATCAGTTGTAGTAATTGCACTAATGTTTTGGTCAGCTACAACGTTAAATTTTTCTAATTTTTCCATCAATGGTTTTAGCATAGCTAGAAGCATTATAAACGGATTGGTAAATCCAGATTGGGCGTTTTTATTTAATGCCACACCATCAGGAGTACCATATTTATTAATAGAAACAGTAGCAATTGCATTTTTAGGGACTATAGTAGGAGCTATATTAGCTATTCCATTATCGTTTCTTAGTGCAACTAATTTAATACCTAAGCCAATTGCTTGGATATTTAGAACTGTTATAATGGTTATTAGAACTGTGCCAGTGTTTATCTATGGGCTAGTTTTTGTACGAGTAGCAGGGCCAGGAGCGTTTGCAGGATTGCTTACTATGTCGTTTGCATCAATTGGTATGGTGTCTAAGCTGTATATTGAGTCTATAGAGGATTTAGATATAAAAGTATTAGAAGCATTGGATGCATGTGGTTGTAACACTTTCCAGAAAATAAGATTTGGTATAATACCACAGCTTATTCCGGATTTTGCATCTACAGTAATATATAGATTTGATATGAACTTACGTGACGCTACAGTGCTAGGTCTTGTGGGGGCTGGAGGTATTGGTGCACCGCTGATATTTGCAATGAATGCTTATAGATGGAGCGAAGTTAGTTCTATATTGCTAGGGCTAGTGGTGCTAGTATTAATAGTAGAATTTTTTTCAGCTAAAGTTAGAACAAAGCTTGTTAGAGGGTAATTAGAGAGGCGATGCCTCTCTTTTTTTTATTGCTATTTAGTCATAAAGTAGGATAATATTGCAAATATAATAAAAAAAGAATTACTATTAAATTGCGTGGACATACTACTATTGAACTACGAATTGTGTTTATTTTTGTTTTGGGACTGTTAATTTAATAGGCATAAAATTAAGTTGACAAGACCGTTTTTACCTAAGGAGGTATTTTTATGGAACAAGTAGCGAAATATTCCAGTGTGGAGGCCGTCACTATGCCTAAGCCGCGAAAGCTTAACGTTATGAGTAAGATAGCGCCATATTTGTATTTGACACCGGCTATGATATTTTTTGCGACTTTTGTATATGCACCATTTATAAACACTATTAGAATGAGTTTTTGTATCACCAATTTAAGAGGAGAAGCTGTTAAGTTTGTTGGGTTAAGAAATTACACAGAAACTATCACTTCTCCTAGTTTTTTGAACAGCTTAATGGTCACATTTCAATTCGTAGCTCTAATTGCAGTACCGTCTATTATTATAGGACTTATTCTTGTGCTTTTAGCAAATAATAAAACTAAGTTAAGTCGTTTATATGAGCTTATGTTTTCTGCGCCTATGGCAATTGCGTCCGCACCTGCAGCTATAATATGGACAATGATTTTTCACCCTACAAACGGGATTTTAAATTATCTTGTGCAAAGAGAAGTAGGCTGGTTAACTAACCCCAACATTGCAATTTACTCAGTAGCATTAGTTACAGTGTGGTTAAATATCGGTATAAATTTCATATACCTACTTACTGGCATAAGAAACATTCCAGAAGAGTTGATTGAAAGCGCAGAGGTGGATGGAGCTAAGTATTTCCAAAAGTTATTTAGCATCACATTACCTATGCTTTCGCCACAGTTATTCTTCGTATTTTTCTTAAATATGATTATGGCTTTTCAAGCGTTTTCACAAATAAGATTACTTACAGCCGGAGGACCAGAGAATACGACTAACGTATTAGTTCACTCTATATATAGAGAGGCTTTCTTTAACGGTCGTTTTGAGATGGCAAGTGTGCAGTCTTTAATTTTATTTGTTATAATGCTGATATTTACCATAGTGCAATTTGCTCTTGAGAAAAAGTTGGTTCACTATCAATAGAAAGGGGGGTTATTTGTGGACAGTAGAAAAGTGGGAAAGGTAGTGTTAGTAATTGCCAATATTATTGTTGGTATAGTTATTATATTACCTCTTCTATACGCATTATCATTGAGTTTTATGCCAAGAAATGAGATTGTGCAATATCCGCCAAACATTTTTCCATCAGTTCCTACGTTTGATAATTATAGACAAGCCGTAACAGCAGCGCCACTATTTAGGTTTATGTTTAACAGTTTACTTGTTTCAATTTCTGTTATGTTAGCCCAAATAGTAATAGGAAGTATGACTGCGTATGGTTTAGTGTTTTTTGAATTTAAAGGCAAACAGGTGTTATTCTTTTTAATAGTAGCAACCATGATGATACCAGGCGAGGTAACTATTATATCTAACTATTTGACTGTAAGTGGTTGGGGGCTAAATGATAGTTATTTAGTTTTAATTTTACCATTTTTAACGTCTGCCATGGGGATATTTATGATAAGGCAGTTTTATTTAGGAATACCAAAGGAATTGCAACAAGCGGCCCAAATAGATGGTTGCGGAAGTTTTATGATATGGTGGAAAATTGTGTTACCTATCTCAAAACCAATTATGGCTTCACTTGGAATTTATGCATTTATTAGCACTTGGAACCAATATTTATGGCCATTGCTTACAATAAATGACCCAGATAAACGTACAGTGCAAGTTGGTATTAGTATGTTGCAATTTGCTGAAGGTTCAAATTATGGAGTTGTTCTTGCAGGGGCAGTTATTATATTGCTTCCTTCGTTAATAGTTTTTGGTATTGGCCAAAAAGCGTTAGTGAAAGGTATGACTGCTGGAGCAGTTAAAGGGTAGTGTTTGTAGATAAGGAGTGTATTATATGAAACTTTTAAAAAAACTTTTATTAGTAAGTGGTGTAATAGCATTAGCAACTGGGTGTTCAAGTGACCCCGCGCCAGTAGAAACGCCAGCGCCATCTAGTGTAGATAATAGTATCAATAACAATACGATTGCTAACGCAGAATCAGCGCCATCTAATGATGTAGCGGAGCCTGCTACTAATGTGGAGCCTATTAAGCTAACGTTTTGGCATTCAATGGGTGGAGCAGGAGGTACTGCACTTGAGCAGTTAGTAGCAGATTATAATGCATCTCAAAATGAGATTATTGTAACTGCACAGTATCAAGGCACGTATGATGATGCAGTAAATAAGTTAAAAAGTTCTGCTATAAGTAATTCTGGCCCTGATATTATGCAGTTATATGATATAGGTACAAGATGGATGATTGATAGTGGATACGCTGTTGCTATTGAGGATTTGATTAATCAGGCAGGTTATGATTTATCACAGATTGACCCTAGCGTATTAGGCTATTATACTGTAAATGATAAGTTGTATGGAATGCCATTTAACACATCTACACCGATTTTATATTACAATAAGGATGCATTTGCAGAAGCTGGTTTAACTGAAGCGGATGTACCAACTACATTTGAGGAAATTTTAGAAGTTAGTGAAATTCTTACTAAGAAAAATGGTAATGAGATAGAACGTTATGGATTTGCTATGCATGTTTACGGTTGGTTCTTTGAACAGTTTTTAGTAAAACAAGATTTATTTTATGCTAATAACGGAAATGGACGAGCAGCGCATGCTACTGCTGTAGAGTTTGATGAAAATGGTGGTGGTGTTGCAATTTTACAAGGGTGGAAAGACTTATATGACTCAGGATTTGTAGGTAGTTTTGGTCGCGAATGGGCCACAACTCGTGACGCATTTACTTCAGGTAGAATTGCTATGACGTTAGGTTCAACAGCTTCATTAGGAGATATAGAGCTTGCAGCTACCTTTGACGTAGGTACAGGCTATTTCCCTAAAGTGCATGCTGATGACCCAGGCGGTGTATCTATTGGTGGTGCAGCTATGTGGATTATGAATAAAGATGAACAGACAGAACAAGCGGCATGGAAATTTACTGAGTATATGATTTCGCCAGAAGTGCAAGCTGAGTGGGCTAAAGCAACTGGATATTTCCCTGTTTCGCTTGGAGCATATGAGCTTGCTACTATGCAAGACCATTTAGAGCAGTATCCAGCGTTCCAAACTGCAATCGACCAGTTAAGGGATAGTAACGGTTCGACTGGTGCATTGTTAGCAGTGTTCTCTGAAGCTCGTGCTACTATAGAAGAAAATATTGAAAAAGTTTTAAATAATACGCTAACACCAGAAGAGGCAGTGAGTGATGCGGCTAAAGTTATTAATAATGCTATAGAGCGTTATAACTTGGCAAATGGCATTGAATAATACGATTTAGACTGCTTAGCATTTATTAGATAAGGAGTATAGTATGGTTGGATTTGCTCATAGAGGAAATTGTATAGACTACCCCGAGAATACTATTTTAGCATTTCAAAAAGCTTTAGAAACTGGAATTGGTGCAATAGAGCTTGATGTGCATTTATGTAAGGATAACAAGTTAGTTGTAATTCATGATGAAACGACTGAGCGAACTTTTACAAAAAGATTGGTGATACGAGATACTAACTATGTTGATATAACAGACTTAGTGCCACGACGCGTTTTTTTTAGAGAAACGCAGCAGTGTGGAGTTCCGTTGCTGGAGGATGTAATTAAGCTAATGGAACCTTATAAAGATGTGGTGTTAAATGTAGAGTTAAAAACTGATGTTTATGAATATACAGGCATCGAGCAACTAGTAATTGATTTATTAAATAAATATAATTTTAAGGATAGAACTATATTGTCTAGCTTTAACCATGAAACGTTAAAAAAGTGTAAAGCAATTGACCCAACGTTTTATTTAGCGGCGTTACACTTTTTAAGATGTGATACTATGGTAGAAGATGCAGTTGAAAATGGTTTTAAGGCGATTAACGTTTGTGTAGAAATGTTTTTAACTGAAAATATAGTTCCTAAAGCGCATGATAATGGGTTAAAGGTTAATGTTTATACAGTGAATGAACCCGAGATTATGCGTAAGTTAGCACAAATTGAAGTGGATGGAATTTTTACAGACGACGCGGCTTTGCTGCTAGAAGTTTTTAAATAATTTAGTTAAGAGGAGGCTTAGGTCTCTTCTTTTTTTTATCTTCTATAAGAATGCATCTGCAAATAATTTTCGTGCATAAACATAATGCTAATGTTACATAATAAAGGTATAAACTAGCAAGGAAAGGGTGGTAAGATGACAATGATAACAAGAATAATCAAAGTATTAGCAATAGGAGCGGTTCTTACAAGTGTAGCTTTTACTTCAGGCTGTAATGTACATGATGCTAAAATTGAGAGACTCAGACAAGACACGATTAACAATACTAAAAACCCAAGGTCAAACAATGGTTCAGCGATGGGAGAAGCACTTGCTAGTATGAGACGAGCGTTTAAATAGAGAAGGGAAATGACCCTTCTCTATTTTTTTGTTGTTATTTATCAAAATTAAAAACTACTCCAGTTAACTTCTCTGTTTTCTCGAAGAAAGTTTTGGCAAGTTGTTCATCATATGAAAGTTCAGAAGATTTACGCAGTATAGGTTTTCCGGTATATTCATTCTTATTTTAAGCAATAAAAAAGGACTAATTTGCATCAGCCCTAATTAGGTGTTATGAACTTTTTTGTTCGTTGTCTAACATTGCTATATAGTTTGGATTTGCATCTCCGCCATTTACGTAAGGCGAACTTTCTTGTGATGCAGATGAGTCTGAAGAACTAGACGAGTTTGATTTAGATGAACTGTCAGTCCAAGCTGAGTTCTCCCATGCGTAAGCTTGAGCAGCAGCTAAAGAGCTGTGACTAGCAGAACTGCTAGATGTGTTAACGAACTTATCTGCTGATAAACTAGCCGTTTCAAGTAACTCATTAGCAGCTGCAGCACCGCGAGCAACTGCAGCTGCAATTTCATCGCCCTCGCCATAATTATTAGCCGCAGTAAGGCCGTTATTATAATTGGTCATAGCTTTAGAAGCCATTTCGGCAAACTCTTTAGAAGTTTGAGTAGCTCCAGCTACAATTTTAATTTCGCTAGCATTTTGCGTGTTAAGTAATTGATTACGTAAATCTCTCATTGCATCTTCAACTTTAGTACCTGTCTTTTCTTGCATTGTGGAATTATACTCAGCTTTTTGTGACTTTTTCTCGCTATCCTCATTTATATAGTCAAAATATACTTCAGAAATAATTCCATCTTGATAAGTAAGTCTTAGATGTGGCATCCAACCGTACTGGTCTTCTGGACCTTCTACTTCTACAACTTGGCCATTAACCATTTTTTGCATGTTGACAACATCTCTGGCTGTTCGTGAACAACCAGCTAACATAACAGAGCTTATGCACATGGCACATATAAAATATGATTTTTTCATTCCAATGCCTCCCTACATAGTTGATTTGTTACAGGTTAATATTATTTTTCCAAAAAATTTAGGATTTATACAACACTAAGTAAAACAACTAATTTGGAATGCACATATAAAAAAAGACTGTAAGCAATCACCTACAGTCTCTTATATTACACATACTTATTCTTGAAAAGCTTGTTTAAGCTGAGCTAAGCTATTAAAGTTGTGTCTATTCATATATTCAATAAACTCATTTTTAATATTAATCATAGCAACGGGATTTACTAAAGCGGCAGTACCAATAGAAACAGCGTCTGCGCCTGCTAATATAAATTCTGCCACATCCTCTCCAGTTGCAATTCCACCAAGGCCAATTAGCGGAACGTTTACCGCGCGGCGAACTTGATATACCATGCGAACTGCTACTGGCTTAATAGCAGGACCAGAAAAGCCACCCATTTTGTTAGCCAAAATTGGCTTAAATGAATTTACGTCTATTTTCATTCCTAGCAAAGTATTAATTAACGAAATTGCATCTGCGCCTTCAGCTTCAACTGCTTTTGCAATTTCAGTAATGTTAGTAACGTTAGGAGTCAGCTTAATTATTATAGGCTTTTTACTAATCCGTTTAACTTCCCTAGTAACCATGCTAGCAAGTTCCACATCTGTGCCAAAGCCAATACCTCCTTGCTTTACGTTAGGGCAAGATATATTAATTTCAAGCATATCAACGCTTGTTTCATTTAGCTTTTCTACAACATTACAATATTCTTCAACGCTACGCCCAGCAACGTTAACAATAACTTTGGTGTTAAAATTATTTATAAAAGGCAGTTCTTCTTTAATAAAGACATCTATTCCCGGGTTTTGTAATCCTATAGCATTAAGCATTCCGCCATAAGTTTCAGCAATTCGTGGCACCGGATTACCATCCCAAGGAACGCTAGCTACACCTTTTGTTATAATTGCGCCGAGTTCGTTAACATCATAAAATTTTGAGCTATCAGGAGCTGAGAAAGTACCCGACGCTGTTGTAAGGGGATTTTTTAGCTCTACCCCAGCTATATTCACACTTAAATCAATCATTCCTAAATCACCTCAATTATCATTCCCAAAAAATTTCGCTTCCTAAAAATACTGGACCGTCACTGCATATCTTCTTATTTGTATAACCATCTGCAGTTTTAACTTTACATGAACATCCTACACAAGCTCCATATCCACATCCCATACGACCTTCCATAGAAACCTGAATTGGTCTATTAATTTGCTCGCAGTATTCCGATACAGCTTTTAGCATAGGTTTGGGACCGCAACCGTAATAGTAATCTCCAATAATATTCTCTTTCTTTAATAGCTCCACTACATTGCCTTTAAATCCTTCGCTACCACTATCACTTGCTACATACGTAGTAGCTCCAATGCTCTGCATTTTGCCCACTAAAAAACTTTTATCTTTAAATCCCATTACCGCTATGACTTTACCAGGCAGATGCTTAGCTAGTTCTACTAAAGGCGCAATACCGATGCCACCACTAACTAACACATGAGTAGCGTTATCATAACAAGGTGTAAAGCCGTTTCCTAATGGACGGCTCATTTTTACAATGTCACCAGGTTTATAACCTGAAAATTCCAATGTCCCTTTTCCCACCACTTCATATACAATCGTAATTGAAGTTTTGCTAATTTCGCTAATACCAAATGGACGAGGCAATAGTAAACTTGCGGTTTTTGGATAAAGGTTAATGAACGTTCCAATTCTCGCCAGATTTGCAATCTCTGGTTGCTCAATTTCCATACTATAAATCTTACTTCCTATGCGATTATTTAATTTGACAATACCCTCCACTACATAAGCCTCCTAATCTTAGTCATTTTTATAAACAATATTACCCTTTACAAACGTATAACAAACTTCACCATTAACTTGCATACCGTTAAATGGTGTATTTCTTGCTTTAGATACAAAGTCGTTACTATTAATTTCATATTGTTTGTCAACATCAATTATAGTTAAATCAGCTATTTTACCTTCTGCAATACTACCTTTATCAATGCCTAAAATTTTGGCTGGTGTAGTGCTCATTTTATCCACTAGTTGCATAGCAGTTAATATGCCGGTTTTAAATAGATGAGTATAACTTAGTGCAAAGCTAGTTTCTAAGCCGATAATACCAAATGGCGCATCTTCAATAGGTTGATCTTTTTCATCATAATGATGTGGCGCATGGTCGGTTGCAATAGCATCGATAATTCCTTTTTGTAAAGCTTCTTTAATTGCGATTACATCATCAGCAGTTCTAAGAGGAGGGTTCATTTTTTTATTAGCATCGTAATCCTCAAGCACGCTATCATCTAGAGTGAAATAGTGAGGAGCAGTTTCTGCTGTTATTGAAATTCCTAAACTTTTGCCAAATTCGATTAGTTCTACACCACCGCGAGAGCTAACATGGCAGATGTGAAGGTGACAGCCTGTATATTTTGCTAAAATCATATCGCGAGCAATGATGATTTCTTCAGCAGCTCTAGGCAAGCCTTTAATGCCAAACTTAAGAGCATTCTCGCCAGCGTTCATAGCACCGCCAATAAGAGTCATATCTTCGGCATGAGAGAATACAGGTAAACCGAGACCTTTAGCATATAGCATAGCTTTTTGCATAAGAGCGGAATCCATAACAGTTTTGCCATCTTCGCTAATACCGCAGATGCCGAACTCTTTCATTTTCCCAATGTTAGCAAGTTCATCGCCTACTAAACCTTTGGTGATAGCGCCAACAGGGATAACATTAACTCCATTAGCACGTTTGGCCATAGAGTTTATAAATTCAACAATACATTCATTGTCGATAACCGGATTAGTATTTGGCATACAACACATAGTTGTTATACCTCCACGAGCCGCTGCAAGACAACCGGTAGCAATAGTTTCTTTGTGTTCAAAGCCCGGTTCACGAAGATGCACATGCATATCAACAATGCCAGGAATAACCCATTTGCCGCTAGCGTTAATCACTTGGCGCGATGGATAATTTCCTGGACCTATATGAACTACTTTTTCCCCTTGTACCCAAACATCAGTAACTTCTTCCAAATTTGTAGCTGGATTTATAACTAATCCATTTGTAATCCGTATCATTTCGAGCCTCCAATATTTAAAAAAATTTTTTTAGAGTATAACCAATACAATAATAAGATAAACAAAACGGCTAATTCGCTTTTGTTTTTATCATTAAGAAAATCCCATAATATAAACTAACGTCTACTGGATTTTAAAACGCTTTTGTTTCTATCATGAAGCAAGGTTAATATAGCCATTCTAACTGCAACGCCATTAGTAACTTGCTCATCAATAGCGCTAATATTGCTATCACACAATTCTGGAGTAAGTTCCACACCACGATTTACTGGTGCTGGATGCATTAAAATTGCGTCTTTAGCAGCTTTGCTAAAAATTTCTTCGTTAATACCATAGATTTGGCTATATTCACGTAGGTCCGGAAACGAACCACTGTTTTGTCGTTCCATCTGAATTCGTAAACCCATAACAACATCAGCTCCGCTAACAGCTTCGGCTACATCAAAACAAACTCTAGCACCTAAAGCTTCCATTCCTGTAGTTAACAAAGTTCCAGCTCCTGCTAGTGTAACATTTGCTCCAAGCTTTTTTAACCCAATAACGTTAGAGCGCGCAACTCTGCTATGGTTAATGTCTCCAATTATAGTAACATTTAAATCTTCAAAGCTACCCTTTTTTTCATACATTGTATATAAGTCTAGCAAAGATTGTGTAGGATGCTCATTCGCTCCATCTCCAGCGTTAATAATTGAAGCGGCCACATGTTTTGCAATAAGATGAGGCGCGCCAGTTTTCTCATGGCGTATTGCCATGTAGTCAATTCCCATTCTATCTAATGTGATTGCTGTATCTATTAGCGATTCACCTTTTTGCATACTGCTAGTTGCAACCTCTAAATCTGTAACATTCATACCTTGATACCATGCCGCCATATTAAATGAAACTTTCGTTCTTGTGCTATTTTCATAAAATAGAGTAATTAACGTTTCATTTTTTAAATTTTGTTGTCTAAGTGATTTATTATTAATCCTTTGCTTCATTAACCTAGCTAAGTTTATAATAGACATAATTTCACTTACTTCTAAATCCTTAATCCCTAACAAATCTTTATTCCGTAACAATTGCATCGCTCCTTTAGGGCATATCCCAGTTGTTTACTTAATTTTACCATATTTTTATATTAGTGTCAATAATTTTTGGACTTCCCTGTAGTTACGGCGGTATTAATTGTGTTTTTATTTAATGCAACTAAAAAAGGAGCATCCAGACGCTCCTTTTAGCTTTGATTTAATGAGAGATTATAGTAGTACCTTTAATATCATCCCATGTTAATTTAACTCCAAATAACGTTGATAAATCTTCTAATCTAAAATGCATTATGCCATCAAGTACATACGTTTCCATAGTGTATACTTGCTTATCTTTAGTAACGTTAGTTAACTGCAATAATGGGTCACTAACTTCCGTCGCTGATTGGAACGTGTGTGTTATCGCTTTAGGGCTGTGTGGATTATATGATTCTAGAACTAATCCATTGTTCCAGTTAACGCTAAATCCTTTAGTTGTTGTATTTAATAAATTAGAAAAATCTCGTATAGATACATAGTTATAACCATCAATTGCGCAAACTGGTATAGTTTTTATTAAACTGTTTACGTGGATATACATATCTGCAAAAACAGGAGTGTAGTCAACATAAGTAGCTTCTGGCGCATAAACTTCTGGCGTATAAACTTCTGGTGTATAAACTTCTGGTACATAAACTTCTGGTGTATAAACTTCCGGAGTATAAACTTCAGGTGTATAAACTTCTGGTACATAAACATCTGGCTCATAAGCTTGTGGGTAAGTTTCTGGTGCATAAATATCTGGCTCATACACTTCACTTGGAATAGATATATCTATCATATCAAAGTCCGTTTCTTCTACAGCAGGTTCTACTACAACTGGTTCTTCAACTGCTGGGTCAACAACATATAAAAATAATGAGTTTCCACCTAAGTAGTTAGAAGAATATTTATTTTGTATATGCAATCTATATTCTCCTGGTTGCAATAAAGAAAGGTAACTTCCATCTAATAAAGTTACATCTCCCATCGCAGCTCCTAATGCAATAACTTCTGATTTATATTTTTCGTAACTCCAATCTGGGTAATGCTCATATGGATATAAAGAAGCAGCTTCTTTAAAGTATTCTTCGCTATTGTCAGTTGCGTAATATCCAACTGAGCCAGCTGCTATAAGGTCATTTATGGTAGATGTGCTATCTTCAAAAACTCCGCGAGAATTTAAAGTAACTGGCACACATTGTATTAAATACATTCCTTCTAAATCTACTGTGGAACCTGGAGTTACTGTAAGTGTAGTTAAATCGTACACTTCTCCATCTCGTTCCCACTTAGTTGTCCCATTGTGGATTTCCACAACATCACTAATTGTATATATTGGTGCATCTCCTCTGCCATCTTGATTATAACTATGAGTGTAGTCTGCTGCCAAAATAGGTGTTGTTATTGAAAGTGCTAATAAAATCGCTAAAAATTTTTTCTTCATTATCATATCCCCTTTTTTAAATTTCAGCCCTGTTAACATTGGGAGGTGCCCCATAACAGACCCTTAATTTCTCTCTATATAGTTTTTTATAAAAATAGTTTCTTCATATAACTACTTAACATTCTTTGAAATTATACCCTATCAAAATTTTCCATAGAAAAAATGCCCTACAATACCATTGCAGGGCAAGCATTTTATAACCAAAAATAATCTAATAGTAAAAAGGCGAAAAAGTATACTACAAAGAATGTCATGGCTATAGGTAAAACTACTGAGTACGCTGCAAGTATCATAGCACGCTTTTCTTTCCAAGTTAAATCCAGTTCCATCAATTCGTTATTTGGTACATTTTCTTTATTTCGTTTCATAATAAAAGCCTCCTATATAATAGTTATTTAAAGTTATATTCTCACTAAATTATTTTTTATCATATAAATGGCAAGCTACAAAGTGATCATTACCATGATTTTTGTATTGTGGAGCAGTTGTTTTGCAAACTTCCATGCACTCTCTGCATCTTGTGTGAAACTTACAGCCCGATGGCGGATTTGCTGGCGATGGAATATCACCTTGTAACACAATCCTATTCATTTTTACTGTCGGGTCTGGTGTTGGTATAGCACTAAATAATGCTTTTGTATATGGATGCATTGGATTTTTAAATATTTCTGTCTTCGGTGCTTTCTCTACCAAATTCCCAAGATACATTACTCCAACTTCATCCGATATATGCTCTACTACGCTTAAGTCATGTGATATAAATACATAACTTATGTTTCTATCTTTTTGTAAATCCATTAATAAGTTAATTACTTGCGCTTGGATAGAAACATCTAGCGCTGATACTGGCTCATCACATACTACAACCTTTGGTTTTAACGCTATTGCACGCGCTATACATATACGTTGTCTTTGTCCACCTGAGAACTCATGCGGATATCTATCTATATGATGGTCTTGTAAACCGCATTCTCTCATAACTTGCATAACATATCCTCTAAGCTCTGCTTCTGGCACTAACTTATGCTCGCGCACTGCTTCTCCTATTATTTCTCCAACCGGCATTTTTGGACTTAACGAACTATACGGGTCTTGGAATATTAACTGTATTTCAGGACGAATGTTACGCAGCTCTTTAGAATTTAATTTGAAAATGTCTTTATTATCAAATATAACACTACCGCCGTTATTCTCATGCAATCTTAGCAACGTACGACCAACTGTAGTCTTTCCGCATCCTGATTCTCCTACTAACCCAAATGTAGAACCCGGCTTTACTTCAAACGAAATACCATCTACAGCTTTTACATGACCTACTACCTTTTGTAATAATCCACCTTTAATCGGGAAATACTTTTTTAAATTATCAACTTTTAAAATCGCCTCGCTCATTACTTATTCCCCTCCTTATATAAATGACATGCCACTTTATGCTCATCGTCAATATTTCTAAGCTCTGGAATTCCTGAGTTACAACGCCCATCAGCCTTATCACAACGGTCTTTAAAATAACAATGATTTGGTAAGTGCACTGGATTTGGTACAGAACCTGGAATAGAATACAATCTATCCACAACTTGATTCACAACCGGTTTACTCTTAATCAGCCCTATTGTATAAGGATGTTTCGGATTTAAAAATACTTCATGAGAAGTTCCTTGCTCAACTATTCTACCAGCATACATTACTACTACATAGTCTGCCATCTCAGCCACAACTCCTAAATCATGAGTTATTAGCAAAATACTAGCATCGATTTTATCTTTTAAATCACGTAATAATTCTAATACTTGTGCCTGAATAGTAACATCAAGTGCTGTTGTTGGCTCATCTGCTATTATCATTTTAGGATTACAACATAATGACATTGCAATCATAACACGTTGGCGCATACCTCCTGATAACTCGTGTGGAAAACATGAATAAACGCCTTCAGCACGTGCTATACCAACTAATTCAAGCATTTTAATAGTTTGTTTTTTAACATCGTCTTTTTTAACATCCGGTCTATGCAACTTAATAGCCTCATCAATTTGAGCACCAATTCTAAATACTGGATTTAAGCTAGTCATAGGCTCTTGGAATATCATTGAAATCTCATTACCTCTAATAGTTTGCATTTCTTTAATTGGAGTCTTAACAATGTCAATCGCTCCGCCTGGTCTATTATATCTAATCTCCCCATTTGTAATCTGGCCTGACGGCCCGCGCACTAATTTCATAATAGATAAACTAGTTACAGATTTACCGCAACCAGACTCTCCAACTAGCGCGACCGTCTTACCTTGTGGAATTTCAATATTAACGCCGTTTACTGACCTAACTATCCCCATATCAGTATAAAAATAAGTGTGTAGATTATCTATCTCCAAAATGTTATTTGGATTTTTCATTGTAGTTTGGTATTCAGAGGCTGGAACATTTTTACGTTTTTTCTCAGTCTCATACTTTTTCATAACTGCTTTATTAGATTTAGAGATTTCTCTCATTTTTTTTACAGCTTCTCTTTGTTCTGCAGTTTTTCTAGCCATCTCTATCACCTACCTTTTCATTTTAGGGTCAAACGCATCACGTAAGCCATCACCAACAAAGTTAAATCCTAACACTGTAACTAAGATACAAAGCCCTGGTGGTAACCACATAAAAATGTATTCTCTTAAGATTATTGTATCACTAACAACGTTAACCATATTTCCCCAAGATGCAAATGGGAATGGTACTCCAATTCCTAAATAACTATATGCCGCCTCTGTAAGGATAACGCTACCCATACCCATTGTTGCTACAACTATTAATTGTGGCATTACGTTTGGAACAAGGTGTTTTACAATTCTTTTGATTGGGTGAATCCCTGTTGCTTCTGTTGCTACCATAAATTCTTGCTCTCTAAGACTCAAAATCTGTCCTCTAACAAGTCGCGCTACACTCGCCCAACCCATTAGACCCATTACTAATGTCAGCCAGTATATTTTTTGTGTTTGTGGTATGCTATACGCTATTAGTAATGAACTTATTATTAACATTATCGGAAGTGTTGGCAAACAATATATTACATCTACTAGACGCATTATAAGGTTATCCACCTTTCCTCCAAAATATCCGGCTATACCGCCAAGTGTAACTCCTAGTGTTATTTGGAAAAATACTACTACAAATCCGATTGTAAGAGAAATTCTTCCGCCATACATAAGTCTTGTAAATATATCTCTACCATCTTTATCAGTACCTAAAAGGTGTGTGCGTGATGGAAATTGTTTATTTGCAATTGTTACACCAGACCCTGCTGGGTCATACCCTTTTGTATCCTCAGAACTAAACTCCTCACCTTCTGCCGTAAAGTAAAACATTGTATATTCCCCATAAGGTGAAAAGACTGGTCCTACAAACGAAAACAAAAACATTCCTAATAATATAAATACCCCAACTATCGCAAGTTTATTTCTTAAAAAACGCTTTCTTACCAATTGCCCCGGTGTTACAACTTTTTCTAAATTTATATCCTTCGCCATTTTTGCTCCCCCCTTACTTCAGTCTTACACGTGGGTCAACAACGCCGTAAAGCACGTCAGATACCAGTGTTCCTACTAATGTTAATGCTGCCATAAATAGAGTTGAGCCCATTATGTATGGGATATCTCCACCTCTTAATGCTGTTAATGCGGTATTACCTATACCGTCAATTCCAAATATTCCCTCTGTTATCATTGAACCAGAGAATAGTCCAGGAATCATTCCGCCTAAAATTGTTACTATAGGTATTAACGTATTTCTAAATGCATGTTTGTAAACTACTTTACTTTCGCTAAGCCCTTTTGCACGAGCTGTTCTAATATAATCTTCGTTTAATACTTCTAACATATTAGTACGGCAATAACGCATAAGCCCCCCAATACCAAGAACAGTTAAAACCATAACTGGTAACACAAGGTGTTTTGCCATATCTAACATAAGTGCAAATCCTTCATAATCCATACGTGCTGTTTTCATACCTGATAAAGGTAACCATCCAAGTCCTTGTGCAAATATTCTTTGTAAAATTGCTGCAAAGAAGAAACTCGGTAAACTCATACCCATTAATGCAATCGTTGTTACTGCGTAATCTATTTTGCTATACTGCTTTGTTGCTGAAAGTATTCCTAGTGGTATCGCTATTAAAATTTGCAAAATATATGCAGGGAATGCCATCCAAAATGAAACCCACATTTTACTGCTAAGTACTTCTGCCACTGGTTTTTGTTCAATAAAAGAGTCCCCTAAATCTCCTCTAAATACTCCAGCAGCCCATTTTGCGTAACCTTCTGGTATACTATCATTTAATCCGTATAACTCATTTAACCTATCAACCATTTCTTGTGTAACTTCAGGGTTACTACTTGTTAGTGTAGACACGTAATCACCCGGTGCGGTTCTAATTAATCCGTATATAATCATAGATACGCCCATAAGAACGACTACGCCTATACAAATACGTCTAACAATATATTGCCACATACTATCCCTCTCCCTCTAGTTAATATTTTTTTATGTTAAGTAGTAACCACCATTGGTGATTGGTGATTACTACATTGTTTTTAATTACTTCGCCATCTCTAAATTATTAAGCTCTTTATAGAACGTATAGAATGGAGTCATATCGTCTGGTAATGAATTTATATCTAAATAATCTGGATTTATAACATACATGTTTTTACGTTGATACACTGGCATTTCAACTGCCTCATCCATTACAATCTCAAGTGCTTGCGCGTAATACTCTGCTCTTACATCTGTATCATTTGTTGAACGCGCCGCTTCAATTAACCCATCAAGCTCTGGATTGTTAATATTGTAGCGCGTAGTTGAACCATCTGTATGATAAATTTGATACATATCAGGGTCAGCAGTAGAACCCCAAGCAGCAACCCACATATCCCACTCTTCAGCATTTAAAATTTCAAAAAATACTGTGCCGTCTGTATCAAAAATCTCAAGTACACCACCCATAGCTTCTAAGTCAGTTTTCATTTGCGTTAAAACAGGTGCTGCTGGATGGTCCATAGTACCGCCACCAGAAATACCTACTTCAATACGAAGTTGAACGCCATCTTTTACAAGTTTACCATCAATTTGCTCATACCCAGCTAAAGTGAAATATTCCAGCGCTTTAGATGTGCTATACCCATAATATTCTTCTGCATCTTGTGGATAAGCCCAAGAAACTGTAGTCATAGGTCTTTCAATAACTTCAGCAAGGTCTCCGTAATAAGACCTTACCGCTGGCTCTCTATTCATTAAATGCATAAGTCCTTTACGAACGTTAATATCAGGAATACGCTCTGCATTCATACCGATGTAGCCATAACCTAAGTTATCAATCAATCTATACTCAAGCCCCGAAGATTCAACTCTAGCTAACATTTCTGGTGAAGCTGTTGGGTTAGATATATCAACTTGCTCAGTTATAACCGCTTCAAGTAGGTTAGAAGTATCGGTAACTTGGTATTTTAGCTTTTCAAGCTTTGGTACTCCTAAAAAGTAATGCTCATTATATATAAGATTAACTACGTTATTTGCATAACTTTCAAATTTAAATGGTCCTGCTCCTAGCGGTGAGCCGTTTTTAGCTTTAACTGCTGATAAATCGCCTTTTACAAACCCTTCACCATAGTAATGCTCTGGTAGGACAGCTATTGATAACTTATGAATTGCCGCTGGGTCAATGCCGTCAATTGTAACTTGAACCGTACGCTCGTCAATTTTTTGGATTCCTGCAATTTCAGTAGCATCACCATTTATATATTCATCAAGTCCTAAGATAGAAAGAGTGCTTAAAGTTGCCATTCCGTCATAAGTAGGGTCTAATTGAACTAAATAACTAAATATAACATCATCAGCAGTTATTGGCTCTCCATCACTAAATAGTAACCCTTCTAATAAAGTAAATGTATAAACTGTTTGTAACTCTCCTGCTTCGTTTGTAACTTCTTCTATATCATACTGTGCTAACCTTGGAACAATCTGTCCTTCGCGGTCAGTCATACACAGAGATTCCTGTATGGAGCTGTTAATTATATTGTCATAGGCAGTTGTATAGAAAAATGGAGAAAATATTCCATTTAAAGAGCCTATTGCAATAACAGATGTTCCACTTGGAGCATTTGTTGTAACCTCATCTGAGTCACTTACTGATGTTGTAACTGAAGTGCTAGATGAACTATCACTTGAACCACATCCTACTAAAGCTACTGCTGTAAGAGATAATAATGCAAATGTTTTCGCGAATTTTTTCATGTTGTCATCCTTTCTGAATTAAAAACTTTCCATTTATAATAGTGTAAAATTTAATTTTGTGTAATGTAATTATTACGTTTTCCGCATTGCTCACAATTAATATTATCATAATTTGTTTATTTTTGCAATGTATTTTTTTAATTTTAATAATACAACTTGTATTTTAATCTTATATTTTCATGAATAATATCCAAATTTTTACAAAAAAATAGCGCAAAAGCTAGAAAAATTAAGAATTTTGATTATAATCTTGCGAAATATCATAAAATAACGTTATAAATATATGTAATCTATTTTCAATTGTTTCGTAATAAAACTTACAAACTATGTATATAATCACCAGCCTTGTTTGACTGGTGATTTTTAATTTATTTAGCCATTTCTAAATTATTAAGCTCTTTATAGAACGTATAGAACGGTGTCATATCGTCTGGTAGTGAATCTATATTTAAATAATCAGGATTTATAACATACATGTTTTTACGCTGATAAACAGGCATTTCAACTGCCGCATCCATAACCAAGTCAAGCGCATCGCTATAAAGAGCAGTTCTAACATCCACATCATTTGTCGAACGAGCATCTTCAATAATCTTATCAAGCTCTGGGTCATTAATATTGTAGCGCGAAGTTGTACCATCTGTATGATAAATCTGATACATATCAGGGTCAGCAGTTGCAGTCCAAGCAGCTACCCACATATCCCACTCTTCAGCATTTAAAATTTCAAAAAATACTGTGCCGTCTGTGTCAAAAATCTCAAGAACACCACCCATGTTAGCTAGGTCAGTTTTCATTTGAGTAAGTATAGGTGCTGCAGGATGGTCCATAGTACCGCCACCAGAAATACCTACTTCAATACGAAGTTGAACGCCATCTTTTACAAGTTTACCATCAATTTGCTCATAACCAGCTTGATTGAAATATTCCAGCGCTTTAGATGTGCTATACCCATAATATTCTTGTGCATCTTGTGGATAAGCCCAAGAAACTGTAGTCATAGGTCTTTCAATAATATCTGCAAGTTCACCGTAATAAGACTTTACTGCTGGCTCTCTATTCATTAAATGCATAAGCCCTTTACGAACATTAATATCTGTTATACGGTCTGCATTTATACCAATGTAGCCGTAACCTAAATTATCAAGTAACTCATAATGAAGCCCTGCCTCCTCAACTCTAGCTAACATCTCTGGAGATGCTGTTGGGTCGGATATATCAACTTGCTCAGTTATAACTGCTTCAAGTCGGTTAGAAGTATCGGTAACTTGGTATTTTAACTTTTCAAGCTTTGGTACTCCTAAAAAGTAATTTGGATTATAAATAAGACTTACAACGTTATTAGTATAGTTTTCAAATATAAATGGACCCGCGCCCATTGGTTCAGACGTTTTAGCTTTAACACCTGATAAATCGCCCTTTACAAAACCTTCACCATAATAATGCTCTGGTGCAACTACTATAGCAAGCTTATAAACTGCTGCTGGGTCTATGCCATCAATTGTAATTTGCACAGTTTGCTCATCAAGTTTTTGGATACCTTCAATTTCAGTAGCATCCCCATATACGTAATCTTCCAACCCTACAATAGATACAGTGCTTAAAGTTGATGTTCCATCATAAGTAGGGTCTAGCATTACTTTATAACTAAATATAACATCATCCGCTGTCACTGACTCTCCATCACTAAATAAAAGACCATCTAGTAATGTAAATGTGTAAACAGTTTGAAGCTCCCCTTCTGCGTTAGTAGTTTCTTCTATATCTAACTCGGCTAGTCTAGAAGTAAGTTGCCCTTCGCGGTCAGTTACCATCAAGGATTCATGTACTGACTCATGAATAACTCTATCATAATACGTTGTAGCAAAAAACGGAGAGAATATCCCATTTAAATCGCTAATAGCAATTACAGACGTTCCACTTGGCGTATGAGTAGACTCAGTTGAACTGCTATCAGCAGAACTACTGTCAGCAGAACTACTGCTTGAACTACTGCTTGAACTACTACTATCAGTTGAACTACATCCAACTAAAGCTGTTAATGCTATTGTGGCAGAGAATAATGCAAAATACTTATTAAATTTTTTCATCGTTATTGCCCTTTCTTAATTGTCTTATTGTTATTATTTAACCATTTCTATATTATAAAGCTCTTTATAAAATGTATAAAACGGTGTCATATCTTCTGGTAATGAATCTATATTTATATAATCTGGGTTTATAACATACATATTTTTACGTTGATAAATTGGCATCTCCACAGCTTGCTCCATTACAATGTCAAGCGCTTCATGATAAAGTTCTATTCTTAAGTCTGTATCATTTGTTGAGCGAGCTGCCACAATAATTTCATCAAGCTCTTCATTATTTATGTTGTAATATGTTGATGAACCGTCTGAGTGATAAAGCTGATACATATCAGGGTCGGCAGATTGAGTCCATGAAGCTGTCCACATATCCCATTCTTCCGCTCTTAACACCTCAAAAAACACAGTACTATCTGTATCAAAAATTTCAAGAACACCACCCATAGATTCTATGTCAGTTTTCATTTGCGTAAGTATAGGCGCAGCTGGATGGTCCATAGTTCCGCTACCAGAAATACCTACTTCGATGTGAAACTGCACACCGTCTTTTACAAGCTTGCCATCGATTTGCTCGTACCCAGCTAAAGTGAAATATTCCAGCGCTTTAGCTGTATCATATCCATAATATTCTTCTGCATCTTGCGGATATGCCCAAGAAAGTGTAGTCATAGGTCTCTCAATAACCTCTCCAAGGTCACCATAATATGAATTAATTGCTGGCTCTCTATTCATTAAGTGCATCAAACCTTTACGCACATTAATGTCTGGTATGCGGTCTGCATTAATACCAATGTAACCATAACCTAGCCACTCTACTAATTCATAGTGAAGTTTTGCATCTTCAACCCTTGCTAACATTTCTGGTGAAGCTGTTGGGTTTGATATATCAACTTGCTCAGTTATAACTGCCTCAAGAAAATTAGAGGTATCAGTTACTTGATATTTTAACTTTTCAGTTTTTGGTGTGCCTAAGAAATAATTTTCATTATATATAAGATTTACTACATTGTTTTCAAAACTAACAAATTTATATGGTCCTGCGCCCATTGGCGTAGAATTTTTTTCCTTAACAGTAGATAAATCACCTTTTACAAAGCCTTCACCATAATAATGCTCCGGTGTAACAGCTATAGCTAATTTATAAATTGCTGCTGGATCAATTCCGTTAATTGTAATTTGCACAGTTCTATCATCAATTTTTTGGATACCTTCAATTTCGGTAGCATCACCATATATATAATCATCTAGCCCGATAATATCAACTGTTCTTAATGTTGATATCCCATCAAACGTAGGGTCCAACACAACCTTATAACTAAATATAATATCATCAGCTGTTACAGCTTCCCCATCGCTAAATAGCAGCCCTTCTAGTAGAGTAAATGTATATACAGTTTGAAGTTCCCCAGCTTCATTTGTTATTTCCTCTACATTATACTCGGCCAATCTAGATTCAAGTTGACCATCGCGGTTGTTTATTAATAAGTATTCATGAACCGATGAAACTATAGTGCTATCATAACCTGTTGTATAAAAAAATGGTGAAAATACCCCATTTAAACTACTAATAGCAATAACCGCAGTTCCAGTCGGTGTATACGACGTTTCAGCATTACTAGCTTCTGCGCTACTAATTTCACTAATATCACTAGTTCCACTAGTAGTTGAATTAGAAGAGCATCCTACTAAACCTGAGAATGCCACCGCAGCAGTAAATAATGCAAAGTGTTTGCTAAATTTTTTCATTTTATCATCCCCTTATAACTAAAATCCCTTAACTTATATATAAAATTTGCAAGATTGTAATAAGTTTGTTGCAATATTTGTATTACTTAGTCTTTATATTATCATATTTTTTTTAGTCTGACAATTATTATTTGATTTTCAATAAACTAAATTATTACTATATAGCAATAAATACCACAATTTAGACGAAAATTAATCTTAAAATCTTATAAACACTTAGTGTATTAAGACTTTTTATTTATATTAGGGATTAAGTATTTTTACATTATGCTGATATATACATAATTTTTTATTTATATTTTTGTAATACTACGTTTACATGATGCATATTATAATATAAAACGAGGGAGGCCTGTCATTATGATTACAAAAAACTACAGTTATACATATCCTAGCATTAAATGTCTTAAAACTAAAATGAGCGATAATGTTAAAAAACATGTGGATTTTAAAGAAGGTTACTTTTATCCTTTTACGTGTTTATCTTACGATATTAACGAAGAAATCGAATCACACCGCGCGGTGCAAATTATTTCAGAGTCTGGATATAAATTAACGTTTAAAGACGATAGACTAATTGAGTATTTTGATATAGAAAATATTGTAGTTCAGCAGTATTTACCATCTAAGGAATTTTTATAAGGCTAGTTACTTAAACAGCGGACATGCTTATTCTATTTTGAAAATTAATCGCATATATATTCATAACCATAAAGAGTGGCCTTTGCTACTCTTTTTTTGGTTTTTGGCTTGTAATTTTAGCTTAAATGGGTTAACATACCCGTATATAAAGAAATTGGAGGAATTAAAAATGATAAAAATAGCTGTTTTAGGTTGTGGTACGGTTGGCGGCGGTGTATGTCAATTGTTAATACAAAATGCACATGACATTGCTAAACGTACTGATAAATGCATTGAAATTAAAAAAGTTCTTGAAAGAAACCCACAAAGAGCATATGACCTGGGGCTTAAAGAAGATCAGGTTTGTTCATCACTTGATGATATACTAAATGATGATGAGATTAAAATCGTAGTGGAGCTTATGGGTGGAATAGACTTTGCTTATGAATGCATAATGAAAGCAATTGATGCAGGAAAAAATATTGTTACTGCCAATAAAGATTTAATTTCTGTAAAAGGCGAAGAGATTTTTTCTCTAGCTAAGGAAAAAAACGTAGATGTATGTTATGAGGCTAGTGTTGGCGGAGCTATTCCTATTATCGGGGCTATGCAAAATATTTTGTGTGCAAATACATTTACAGATATTGTTGGGATATTAAACGGTACAACAAATTATATTTTATCTAAAATGTATGAAAAGGGCTGGTCATATTCTAAAGCTTTACAAGAAGCAACTGATTTAGGGTATGCCGAAGCTGACCCAAGTTCTGACGTTGAGGGAACGGATGCGGCACGTAAAATTTCAATATTAGGTAGCATTGCATTTAACTCACGATGTACACTATCTGATGTATACTGTGAAGGTATTACACGCATTGAAGAACGCGATATAGTGTTGGCTAAAAAATTAGGTTATACTATAAAATTGCTAGCTGTTGCTAAAGAGAGAAATAATAAAATTCTTCTATTTGTGCGCCCCGCATTCGTACCACTTGCTCATCCGCTTGCTTCTGTTAATGATGTATTTAATGCAGCTTTTATTAAATGTGATGCGGCAGATGAAATTATGCTTTATGGTAGAGGCGCTGGTTCTATGCCTACTGCAAGTTCTGTTATTGGAGATGTTATGACAATTTGCCAAAACATTGCTAATGGTACAACTGGTAAATTAGGTTTAGAGTGCTACAAAGTGAAAGAAATCTCTCCTGTTACAGATTTACGCTCATCATTTTGTTTAAGACTTAGAGTTGCTGACCAACCTAACGTATTAGCAGGAGTGGCAAGTGTTCTAGGTAAAAAGGATGTAAGCATTGAATCTATAATTCAATCTCCAGTTAAAAACAGTGGCACTGCTAGCCTTACAATTATAACTCACCCAGCGTCAGAGCAAGATTTGCAAACAGCAATTGAAGAATTAAAAGCATGTGAATATGTTAAAAAGGCTAATATTTATATGTGCCTTGATATGGAAACGATGTAATGGAGGGACACTATGTTATATGAAAGTACAAGAGGGGATAAAACTAGAATTCCCGCCGCACAAGCTATAGTAAAAGGACTGGCAACTGATAGAGGTCTTTACACACCTTCATTTATTCCTACACTATCTGATGAAGAAATAGTGACTATTGCAACTTCTGATTATAAAGATGTAGCGAAATTAGTATTTAGTAAATTTTTAACTGATTTTAGTGCTGACGAAATCGATGCATGTATTAAAGGTGCATATGAAAATACTTTTGATACCCCAGAAATTGCGCCTTTACAACAACTTGATGATAATACAAGCATTTTAGAACTTTGGCATGGTCCTACTTGTGCATTTAAAGATGTAGCTCTTCAAGCTCTACCTTATTTGCTTACTACATCTATGAAAATTACAGGTGAAAGTAATAAAATTGCTATTATTGTAGCTACTTCTGGCGATACCGGAAAAGCTGCGTTGGAAGGTTTTAAAGACGTTGAAGGAACTTCAATTGTAGTTATGTATCCTAGCGAAGGCGTTAGTTTAGTTCAAAAACAGCAGATGATTACTCAACAAGGTGAAAATGTTAATGTTATTGCAATTAAAGGGAATTTTGATGATGCCCAAACTGCTGCTAAAAATATATTTACAAATCCAGACTTAGAGCAACAGTTACTAGATAAAGAAATTAAACTGTCTAGTGCTAATAGTATTAACTGGGGTAGGTTGCTTCCTCAAATCGTTTATTATATTAAAAGTAGTCTAGATATAGAAACTGATAAGCTTATAGATTATGTAGTTCCTACAGGCAACTTTGGTAATATTTTGGCTGGATACTATGCTAAAAAGATGGGCGCTCCAATTGGTAAGTTAATTTGTGCCTCTAACTCAAATAACGTATTAACGGATTTTATTAAAACTGGCGTATATGATAGAAGGCGCGAATTTGTTAAAACTCTATCACCATCTATGGATATTCTTATTTCTTCTAACTTAGAAAGATTTTTATTTGAATTGTCTGACCATGATAGTGATTTAATTGACTCTTTAATGAATAAATTAGATTTACAAGGTTATTATGAAATTCCACAGCAATTAAAATTAAAAATGCAAGGCTTGCTTGAAGCAGAATATTGTACTGACCAACAGACGCAGGAAGCTATTAAACAATGTTGGGATAAATATAATTATTTGCTAGATACTCATACTGCTGTAGCTTATAATGTGCATCAAATGAATAAAAGCGATAATCCAACTATTATAGTTTCAACTGCTAGCCCATTTAAATTCCCACAAGGTGTTTATACTGCACTTAATGGAGAAGTGGATTTAACTGAATATCAAATCTTAAAAGAATTATCCAATTTTACTAAATGGGACATTCCAGCTCCTATTAAAGATTTAGAAAACATCCCTGTGCTCCATAACACCGTATGTGATAAAGAGGAAATAGTGGATACAATCATTGGAGTAATTAATTAATTTGGACATACGAAAGAGGCTGATTAAAAAAAATCAGCCTCTTTTTATATATCTCGATACATTATTTTGCTAATCACTACATATAATTTATATATATCATTAAAACGGAAGTTGGAGTAACTTAGGCATGATAACAACAGAGTCTTTTTTTCATAACTTCTGCTTTTGAG
>MDSP01000054.1_pt1 | contig 25757 bp, 20 predicted proteins | sample 1005811 | NCBI WGS metagenome assembly MDSP01 (sample SAMN05526596, study PRJNA338239) | gut metagenome | isolation source: stomach gut content | host: Naso elegans | place: Saudi Arabia: Red Sea | collected 2011-04
AAAATCGAATGGAATATTTTATAATAGAATAAGTTTTACAGACTATAGACATTAGTTTATAGTCTTTTTTTTGTATATAAAAGGGACAAACTATCAAAAAAATTATTAAAAATAAAAAATTGTACACCAATATATTATAAATATGTTATAATATGGATATAAAAAGGGGGGATTTTAGATGAAAAGTGCTACAATAAAATTGACGACTCGGCTAAGATACATGGTGTATGCCCTGATTATTTTTTTGGTTTGCACAAGTGTATCAGTAACAATTGCAGACATATCAACTTTGATGATTTCGCAAGCACATACTAGAGTAATTGCAAATACAGTAACGGCAAGTGCCAAATTTGATGGTTGGTTGGCAGAAAAAATTACGTTTTTTGAAAGTTTAGCAAAAGAAATTACTTATCATGAATTTTACGATGACCTAGAATATTTGGAACATTATTTGGCAAATATTGAGCAAGATATCGACGGAATAATAACAATTTATATGGTTACTTTGCCAGAACTTGAATGGATAGAGTCGAGATATTGGAGACCAGATGCAAGTTTTGATACAACAAAGAGAGCTTGGTATGAAGATGCCATAAATTCTACAGAAGTTGTAATTACAAAACCATACTTAGATAGCCGAAATGAGATGGTTGTAGCGATTGCAAAACAAATATTTGTAGAGGGTAAACCTATAGCTATTTTATCTATGAATGTATCATTAGACACATTAGAAAATATTATTGATGAGCTTATGACAGAGGACGGATTATATTCATTTGTGGCAAATGGAAGCGATGATATAATTATGCACCCAAATAAAGACTTAACTCCAACCCCACAAGGAATGACAAACTTAACTCAAACTCAAGCTAATTATATAAAATCTAACGTTGGAGAAGTCTCTATAGGTCAGAATTCATATGGAGAAAGCGTATATTATGTATATGAGGAAGTGCCATATACAGATTGGCAAATAGTTACTAGTTATCCAACAAAACATACAGTAAGAGCGATTTTACATCATCTTGTGTTAGGAATAATTATAATAATAACAACAATAGTAATTAGTACTCTTGTTCTTAATAGATTTATAAAAATATTTATTTCACCGATTAATGAAGTGGCTGTTGCACTTACAAAAATTAGTCAAGGAAATTTAAATTATGATGTATCTAATATTGCTATTAATAGTCAGGAAATAGAAATTTTAACTACAGCTTTGAAGGTAGTTTCCAAAAATTTAAATAACTATATTAGTGAAATCTCAACAGTACTTACTTTGTATTCAGATGGTGATTTTAGAGTAGTTCCAAGCCAGCAATATGTTGGTGATTTTGAAGTTATCAAGGTGGCAATAACTAACATTTCTGAAAGGTTAAGACATTTGTTGTTAAGCACAAGAAGTTCTACAAGTCAGGTGAGTCAGGCAGTGGGAAATATTGCAACATCATCTCGAGAACTTAGTGAAGGAACTATGGTGCAGGCTGATATTTTGAATAATTTTAAGGAAAATGCTACAGTAGTTGCAACTAATATTAATACAGAAATTATTCAAAGTTTAGATGAGATTGATAAAAGTTTTTCAGTTATTACAGAGATGACTCACAAAGCTGATAATAGCAAGGATTTGGCAAGTGATATGGTGTGTGCAATGAACGGGATTAGCTCCTCAACCCAAGAGATTTTGGAGGTTATCAAATTTATTGAAAATATTGCAGACCAAACAAATTTGCTGGCTCTTAATGCAACAATTGAAGCGGCAAGGGCAGGAGAAGCAGGAAGTGGATTTGCTGTAGTTGCTCATGAAGTACGTGATTTATCCAACAAAACGGCAGAGATTGTACAACAAATTTATGGTATGATACAAAATAATTTAGATAGTATTAGCCGAGGAGAGAAGATGGTTTCGATAACTGCCAAAACTTTAGAAGATATTGTTTGTGCTAGTAAAGATACGGCGTTAGTTTCTAGGCGAGTGCGAGATAGTGTAATGAAGCAGAGTAACGCATTGCATAGAATTATAGATGATAGTGAAATTTTATCTAAGGAAATTTCTTTAAATGTAGCTATTTCGGAGCAAAATCGTTCAATTAGCGATGAACTTGCAAATCAGGCTAATAATTTAAAATTACAGATGGAGTATTTTATTATTGACTAAAAACTTTGGCTATAGACTAATTGTTTATAGCTTTTTTTGATATTCTATAACTTTTGAAACAAGCTACTCCGTTGTTATATCAAACAGCTTGGAAAAAGCCTCCTATAATAAGGAAGCTTTGTTTGTTTTTATATTATTGAGCTACGCATCGAGTTTCGATTTCTTGGTAAGTGTGAGTATGTTCTAAGTGACAACTTTCACATTTCCAGACAGTAGTAACTTGCCTTACATAAGTTTCGTCGATGCAATCTGGTTTGTTATATGTGCATGGCTTTGATTTGATGCATGCCCATGGTGTAGTCGAAGTTGTGGGGTAGACATTGTATCCACAATCGCAAATTTTATGATTTAAAACAGGGTCAGTTTGTTTTGTATCTTCATTGTTATTGTCTGCCGATGCAAGAGCTGAAACTAGAGGGGTACAGCCTAAAAATAGTAGGAAAGCTAACATTTCTTTTTTCATTTTTATCACTCCTTACGTAGAGTAGGCACGAAAATTATTTGTGAATTCTTAATAATTTGGGCGTGTCTAGCGTAGTAATTGTAGATTATTTTAGGATTTTTATTGGGAATATTGTAACTTTATTCCATCACGATATAGATAGAATACCATATTTTCCATAAGATGTAAATTTATAAATACAAATTTGCAAAAAAAATAGAGAAAACACTTTTTTGTGTTCTCTCTAGAATTTTATTGTTATTTAGTTTCATCAATTTGAATTGCTGGGGCTTCTATGTGGTTTGCTGGTGTAATTTCATCTGCCACATTAGGAGCAATTTCCCCATCTACAATTTTTATTATTCTGTGTGCATGACTGGCAATTTGTAAGTCATGGGTAATCATTACGATTGTATTGCCTTGTGCGCTTAGTTCTTGGAAAATCTGCAAAACTTCTTTTCCTGTTTTGGTATCTAATGCTCCTGTTGGCTCATCGGCTAACAATAAACTAGGCTCTGTAACGATTGCTCTTGCTATTGCTACACGTTGTTGCTGACCCCCAGAAAGCTCTGATGGTATATGATACATTCTATCACCAAGACCTACACTTTTGATTTTTTCTGCACAAATTGGTTCGGCTTGTTTGCGACTCATACCCCTAACTAAAAGTGGAAGCATAACATTTTGTATTACAGTATATTTTTTGATTAGCTGATATTTCTGAAAAATAAATCCGATTTTTTCATTTCGTACTTTGCTTAGCTGGCTCTCTTTGCTCTCGTGTACTTTTACATCAACTAACTTATATTGACCACTATCACAATTATCCATACAACCGATAATGTTCATAAGTGTTGATTTTCCTGACCCAGAAGGTCCAAGAATTGCAACAAATTCACCTTCAAATACATCAACCGAAACTTTTTTTAAAACGTGCAAATCTTCTTCACCAAGTTTGTATGATTTACAAATATCTCGCATCTCTATAATTGCTTTTTTCATAAATTTCTCCTATTATAAATTAAGTGCTTCTATAGGACGAAGTGAAGCCGCCTTATAAGCTGGGTAAAATCCAAAAACTGTTCCTGTAACTACAGCAAACACAAGGGCTAATATTCCACCTTCAATTGATGGTTCAACTCTAATTCCTGTGTAAGTCATAAGAGGCATCAGTGCATAACTAAGCCCAACTCCAATTACTCCTCCAAAAATACTAATGATGTTTGCTTCAATTAAGAACTGTAGTAAAATATCAAACTTAGATGTACCTAATGCTTTTAGTACCCCGATTTCTTGAGTACGTTCTTGGATTGATACAAAAAGTACGTTCATAATTCCGATACCACCAACTATAAATACGATTATGGCTACCGACATAAGTAACATTGATAGTGTATTTGCTGAGCTTTGGGCTGCTTGGATTTGGCTACCTGCATCAGAAATTTGGAAGTTTGCTGCTGGATAAAGCTCTCTTAATAATACTTCCATTTGTGCAATTACAGTTTCTACATCAGCAACTTCTGCAAGTGCAATAATTTGTGGTGTTATATTAGGCATAAAAATGTATTTATTGGCTGTTGAGTATGGCATATAAACAGCATCATCAACTGTTACATCATTTACAACCGAACCAACTCTTTGCAAAACTCCAGCCACATTATATTGTCTTCCATCAACCATAACATCTTGGTCATAGGCTGCTATTTCGCTTCCAAACATATCAATTGCTAATGTATTTCCAAGAATTACATATCCAGATTTATTATCAAGCATATCATCTGTAATAAATTCTCCAACTGCCATTTCTAAGTTGGAAATAGGGGCATACTCGGGCATAGTCCCAACGATATCAACTCCAGAAAGTTCGTCGTCCAAATCTCCACCATTTACTGTAGCTGTTGTTGTTGCGGCAAGTGCAATTGCCTGTATTCCAGAGATAAAAAATTCTAATTCTTCAACATCTTCTTGGCTAAGTTGAGTTGATGCTAATGAAGCAGAACTTCCTCCACCACTAGGGCCAGAACTTCCTGCGGAAGGCCTAGCACCACTATTCATCATCATGGTCATAGTGCTACTACCATTTTTAACTTCAATAGTTCCAGCGTTTAAGTTTTTAAACTGCTCCTCAACATCTTTTTGGCCACCTTGTCCAATTGCAATAACCATTACAATTGTTGCAGCCCCAACGATAATTCCAAGAGAAGTTAAAATAACTTTAAATTTATTTTGTGTAATATTAACCATTACAAGATAAATTATTTCTGATATTCTCATAATCCCTCCTAATCTCTTGAAGGACGTTCACCACCAGAACTTGATGGCATATCACCAGAAGGCGCGCTACTTTGTCCAGATGAACTAGAAGTTGATGAACTGGTTGTACCTGTTACTTGACTTTCGATAAGAACAATGTCTCCAACGTTTAGACCATTTGTAATTTCGATGTTTCTTGTATCTGTAAGACCAGTTTCAACCTGAACCAAAGTTCCTTCACCAGTTTCTGGGTCCTTAACTTTTACAAATGTATTACGCCCTTCTGTAATCAAAGTACGAGTAGAAACCGTAATAACATTTTCGCTACTTTCTTGGATAAATGTAACTGTAGAACTCATTCCTTCAAAGAAGTTTTCTGTATCACCTTCAACTTTGATGTAAACATAGTAACTTACAGAACCACCACCACTTCTTGCTGCTGTGTAAGAAATACTATCAACATATCCTTTGTAGGCAGCATTATCAAAGGCACTCATTGTAATATTAGCTGGCTGGCCAATGTAGATGCTGTTAATATCATCTTCAGAAATTGTTACCGAAATATACGTATTATCATCTGGATTTGTAAGTGTTGCTAAAGAAACATTTGCATTATATGAACTACCCTCTTCACCAGTAACCCCAGCTACTGTAGCATTTCTATCTGCAACAATTGTACCAGTTTTACGAATAGCATCAAGTTCTTTAATTTCTGCGTTAACTTCTGCAATATCAACACGAACACTAGCAATATCTTTATTTAAATCAGATATGTTTACCTGTGCTTTTACGATGTCAGCTTGAGTGCTAGTAATATTTTTTTGTGTGCTTTCGATACTTTTTTGAACATTTGAAATATTACGTTCAGCCTTAGAAATATTACTTTGTACTGTAGAAATATCATCTCTTGTACTGTCGATATTATCTTTGATATCTTCAATATCATCATACAAATTTGCAATTTGTTTATCATAATTATCCAAAGTATCTTGGAGTCCATCAATCGTATTTTCGTAAGTTACTTGTGCTTGAGCTAGATCCAAATTAAATTCGGCAAGCCCTAACATAGTATCGATTTCCGAAGTTGTTACACTTTGTTGAAGCTTCTCATAATTTAAATATTGGTCTGCAATGCTATATTCCAAATCTATAATTTTTTGCTCCAAACCTTCATCGTCCATGCCATAATAATTACTGTTTAACTCAAGTTCATATTCTGAATACGCAACTTTAGCATCATCGTAGGCATCTTGTAAATCAGAAATTTCATCTACCATATCCCAATATTCATTTTTAAGATTTGTGTTAGCTTTGTACTCTGCCAAACTATCTGCATAATTTTCACGAGCTTCAATATAATCATAATACTTGCTATTCCAAGCGTTATAAGCATTTGTGTATGCTGTTCTAGCTGCTGAGTATTCTGAAGCTAGAGTTTCATTTGAAGGGTCTGCAATGTATGCATTATATAGAGCATCTCTTTGAGCTTGGGCGCTAACTAAAGCACTATATAACTCTCTTTCATCGTTAGCGATACTTTCGTAAGTTGCATCTGGCTCTGACATATTAAAGTTAATGCTGTTTTCTCTATCATAAAGAGTGAGAGCGTATTGTTTATCTTCTAAAATTTCTTCAGCTTCGTCCATTGCAATTTCAAGTAAATCAAGTTTTGCGTAATCTTTAGCATATGTAAGCACTAGTGCCTCGTATTCTTCTTTTTGATCTTCTAGTGAGCTTATTGTATATTCCAAATTAATAATCTGTTGTTCAATTTCTTTTGCACTAAGAGAGTATTGGTCAGAAACTACAGCTTCTTGACTAAGTGTTCTACTATAAGTTAATATAGCTTTTTCAACTTCTAAATCATATACAGCTTCTGAATTTGCTTTATTTTTCTCAACTGTTACGATGTCCTCTTCTAAATCAGAAATGCTTGTATAATATTTAGTAATTTGTTTCTCGTAATTTTCGATTTGTTTGTAGTAATTTTCAATTTGCTCATAATAATCATCAATTTGGTCTTTATAATCGTCGATTTGGTCATAATAATCTTCTATCTTATCCTTATAATCATCGATTTGGTCTTCATAACCTTCTATCTTATCATTATAACCATCAATTTCATCATTATACTTATCGATTTCATCTTCCAAAGCATCAATTTCATCATCAATACTATCAGTTGTTATTGTAAATAAAACATCTCCAACAGAAACTTGTTGTCCAGCCTTAACATGAGCCTCGACTACTTCAACAGCATAATCAAAAGTCACATCATATGTTGGGATAGTAATTGAGCCTGTTTCACTAAGCCCAATTATAATATCCCCAAGCTCTACAACGTTTTCCATAGCGATTGTTTGAACAATTACCTCTTCATTTTTATTCCAACTCAAAAATCCAGATGTTCCCCCTATAAAAAGGGTAGCTCCAACTAGACCTATTACCAATTTTTTCGACATTTATATTCTCCTTTGAATAATTTTATTCTCTCATTGAGTTTATTAGCATGGTAAATTTATTATAACATTAATAATCTTTAATTTATTATAATGTTGCTGATTGTTCATTATATGAGTTTTGTGTGATATTTTGGTGAGGCGTGGAATTTGATGCAAATATTATACTGATTTATGATGTGCAAGAGTCATACCAAAAATTACTCCATCAAATGTGTTTTTAGCATAATATGTCCCATTATGTTGCTCCAAAATCGTTTTTACAATATACAAACCAAGCCCATGACCACCATATTCTCGAGTTCTTGCCTTATTCACCTTATAAAAACTTTCCCAAATACGTTCCAAATCTTCTTCTTTTAAAAGTTTTCCAGCATTATAAATTTCAACACAAACTTGGTTATCTTTTAATACAGTAGTAATTTGAATTATTCCTTCATCGTTAACATGATTGATAGCATTTGTCAAATAATTTGTAATAACTTGTTCGATATAATCGTAATCTGCATAAACATAAAGTTCCCATAAGTTTGGAACTAGTTTAACATTTTTTTCGCTAAGAGGCAAAGTATTTTTTTTGATAACGTGTTCTATAAGCTCCGAAATATCAAATACTTCTTTGTTTAAGACAACATTCCCTGACTCTAATTGAGAAATTTCTAATAGGCGATTTACGAGTTTACTCATCTTGATTGCTTCATCTTCGATAACTTCGCAATAAAACTCCTCATCTTCTGGGCTAAGACCCATCTTTAGACCTTCAGTATATCCCAAAATTAGTGATAGAGGTGTTTTTAACTCATGTGAAACGTTTGAAATAAATTGTTTTCGGATTTTTTCGAGTTGGTCTTTGCGCTTTAGGTCATTCTCCAAACCGTTAATATAAGCTTCGAGTTGGTCGGATAAATTATTGATAGTATTCGCAAGTTGACCCATCTCATCTTGAGAATTTATTTGTAGTTTAGCATCAAAATTTAGTTCACTAATTTCTTTTGCAGAAGCATTAATTTCAAGAATTGGAAATGTAATTTTATTAGAAATTATTACAACTCCAGCAACTCCAATAATCCCAAGTAATCCACTTACAAATATAAAAAATTGATTAACAACTTTGATAGTTTCATTTACTGCTGAGAGTGGGGTTTGCAAATTTACATAAATACTATCCCCTTCATATTCAAAGCTACCTTCTATATTAATAAAACGTTCATTGCCTGTATTGCTACTTTGAACAATTTCTTGGAGTATTGGTTTGGCAATTTTAAATTGGTCTTCCCAAAATCGAGTTATGCGTAAATCTATATCTTGAGGAGTAAGCATTGTGCGTCCTCCACCTGTATTTCTAAGGTTATCAAAGTGTTCAATTACTAGTTCTTTGCTAGAGCTATGAGGGTAAAAAGGATAAATTAACCCGTCTTTTTCTGATACTAAAGTTACCACAATATTATTTTTATCTTGGATAGCTCGTAGTTCTTCTTCTATAGTGTAAGTATTGCCATTGTATAATTGTTCTATTTTATCAAAACTTTTAAATAACACAGCTTTTTTATCTGCAATATAATATTGTTCGAGAAAAAATGCATTTGCAATTAAAGGAATGCACACCAACAAAATTAAAAAACTTGCTAGTAGTACAATCATTTTTTGTCTTAAAGATTTCATGTTAAGTCCTCTTGGTATAAATATCCAACTCCTCTTACGGTACGAATATATTCGCTTTTATCTTTGAGTTTGGCGCGAAGTTGCTTGATATGAGTATCTACAGTACGCAGATTTCCAAAATAATCATATTGCCAAACACCATCTAAAATTTGTTCACGGGTAAGAGCAATGTGTTTATTATCCTGAAGATATACCAACAATTCATATTCTTTAAAAGTTAGAGTTAATTCTTCTCCCTCTAAATAAACTCTTCTTGCCTCTCTATTTATAAACAGTCCGTCTTCTTGAGATTGTGCGATATCACTAATAGGAGCAGTTCGTTTTAAGATAGCTTTAATCCTTGCCATAAGTAACATTGGGCTAAATGGTTTGGCAATAAAATCATCTGCTCCACTAGAAAATGCCTGAAGTTGGTCGTATTCCTCACATTTTGCCGTTAGCATTATTACAGGAATTTCGTATTTGGGACGCAGTTGTTTTAATACCTCCCAACCGTTATAATATGGCATCATTACATCTAATAAAATTAAATCAATTTGTTCTGGGCGTTGCTCTATAATTTGAAGAGCTTCTCTACCATCAGCAGCTTCAATAGGCGTATACCCCTCACGCTTCAAAAAGTCCCCTACGATTTTACGCATTCGAGATTCGTCATCAACTACTAAAATATTTATATCACTCATAAAAAATACCTCCTCAATAAATTTTTATTATAATTATAAGATTTCAAATATCTTATTATTTTAAGTTACATAATATACTAAGTATGTGTTATTTATGTGTGAAAAATTCATATTTAGCAAAGTTCATAGATACGTTTTTTTTGATATTAAAATAAAAAAAGCTACCGATAAAATGAATTATTGATAGCAAATTGATTAAATTTATTGTGGGTCTGTTGAGTCCTTAGAGTCTTCCTCTACTTTGGTTGGAGAATTATCAATAGTAGAATTTACTTTTTCTAATTGCTCTCCAAGTTGGCTACTCATATTACTAGCCACATTTTTTAGGTTAGAGGCCTCTTCTAATTTCTTTTCACGAACTACGCCACTATCCCCTTTAGCTTGACTTTCTAAAATGTTGGCCTTGTTTTCACTTTGAGTTCTAACCGAGTTTGTAACTTGCATTTGGCTAACTCCGTTTGACATACTAATTACACCATTCATTCTATCTTGCATAATTTCATCTTCGGTTTTAGGCTTATTTTTTTCGGCCTCTTCCTTAGATTTTTGGTACATTTCTTCTAATTGTTCTTGTTGCTTCTTCGCTTCTTCTGTATTGAGATTATTAATCTCGTCTTCGATTTCTGCAATCTTTTCATCAAATTCTTCTAATTCCTTTTTCAAAATTTCTGGGTCTGTTCCCTCTTCGAGTGCTTTAAATAAGAAATCATTTTTATTTTCCATAATATTGTTTTTTTGCTTCATTAGGTTGTCCATCTGAGAGAGTTTGTGGCCTTCAGATGATATAGATAGAGTGTCTTTGATGTTTCCAAAACCTTGCATAGCATCGTCATTTTCAACAGGTTTAGAATTTATAGATAAGTTGTTTGCACTGATTGGGTTCATTCCATATGTACCAAAATTTCCATTAATTACCATGTGAGTAGCTCCTTCTAGTTAAAATTGTGATTAAGTTATACTTCTTTTATCGACAAATTTTTCAAAAACTTTAAAAAAAAAGCACCTTACCATAAGATGCTAAAAAATTAAGCCTAAATTTGAATGACGGTGCAAAGAACGAGTTCCTTCCTTAATAAAGGCCCAACTTTGCTCATAATCATTTATAACTGCAAATTCAGGATTTTTTATAAATTTTACAAAATCAACTTCATGACTCATGTAATCATCTAAAAAGTCATCTGCCATATCCGTTTTATCCCAATCTTTAACCTTTCGTTTATTATGAAGCACGTGTTCAAGATTGCAAGACATATAAAAAATTTGGTACGGAATAGCTCGCCTTCCTATTGTGTGAGTTTCAATGAGTCGGTTAACAACGTTGGATTTACGGCGATTTCGCTTGATTGCCTCCATTTTTCGATGTACAACAATATTTTCATTTTTGTAAACAAAACCTTTTGTCCCTTCTTCCTGAATAATATTTTCTTCTGAAATGTAGGCCCCATCTGTATCTATAATATGAATAATTCTCAAAATATCACTAGCCTGAAGTTTACTCACGTTAAGAAATTTTTTAACTTGGGACCAAACTTTGGTAACGGCATTACTCATACTAGAACCATAGGCAGAAGTTATATCAGAGCCTACAACATGAAAAACTACTTCGTCTTTATGAAAAATTTTCTTCAAAATAAATTCTAGTGCAGTCCTATCAGAAGTCCCCTCAACTATAAATAAAATAACTTTTTTCGTTTTAGTCATGGCGTTTACCTGCCTTTCTGAGTGCATAGCGAATTTCGGGCATATTAGTTTCGGCATATAAGTTTTCTTTTTGACCACCCAAAAACAATGTTCGCAAATAAAAATCTCTCAAGTTGTCATGTTCCTTAACTCCATCAAGTTTTATATAACGATTGTGGGGGTTAGTCGTTGTAAATACGATATCTTTTGGCGATAATTTTTCCAAAATACGCAAATTGTGTGATGTAAAAATTAGCTGTCCTTTTGCTCCTTGAGAAATAATTTCTAGCAAATCCCCAAGCAAATATTCAAAAACTCCAGCGTCAAGCTCATCAACAACTAGGCAGATATTTGGTTGGTTGTACATCGCAATTATTGTGCTAAGCAATGAAATAATTTTTTTGATACCGTCAGACTCGTTTCTAAGAGCCATTTTGTGATTATCTTTAAACGATAACAATTCAATGGGTATTGCGAGTTTGTCATTTTCAACATATTGAGGGCTGTATTTATAAATTTGGATATTCAAACTTGGAATGATTGCACCCAAAACAGCATTAATTTGAGTAATTACAGCCTCTAACATAGGAAACACATCTTCTAAAATTAGGCTTCTTTCAAATAAATTTAGCTTCATATTTCCTATAAATAAATCATCTTTCTTTTCAAGATGAACGTTTAGAGGTAGTGATTGACTCATATTTATTACGCCAAGTTGTTCATTTGAAATGATGTATAAGTTTGCCTCAGCGAAAAAAGATAGACTCTTAGTTATTAAAGTTGTTGGGTGAGTTACCCCTAGGCTAGAAAATATAATCTTTTGTACATATTCACTAAATATAAACGAAACTCCATTTTTTTTAGAAAGCTCCTTTCCAACTTTTAAATCTACTCTTAATGACTTATCTTTTTCTGTAATCTCACGGTATCTTTGTAATGGAGCAATAAAATTTGCTTCTTTATAATTGTAGTCAAGCAAAGTAATATCACGTTTCCATTTTTCGTTTTCAGATACAGAACACACCAATTTTTCACGGGATACCATAAGTTTTTTATTTTCATTTTTTACGGTAACTTGATAAGTAATTAAATATTTTTGGTTAGCAACTTGTACAAAAAATAGTATGTCTAACTGAAAATTTTCCTCACCACAACTAACTAAAGTTCCCCATTCTTGCTTTAGTGGCTGACCCTTTAATAAATATTGTATAATGTGAAGAGCCTGAATTAGAGCAGTTTTACCAGACCCATTTTGACCATATATCCCCAAGATATCTTCACGAGTTAGCTCCTGCTCCTTCTTGATAATTTTTTTGTTTTTGAATTCAATAATTCCGTCATTAACATTTTTAAAATTCTTGATTTTTATTTCCAGTGGTCTAACAATACAGCTGGCAATTGTGTTATGAATAGTGTTCGACATTGCAAATCTCCTTTGACATATAAAAACTATTATCGTTATTATGTATCAAATATGAAATTTTTAAACTAATTTTGCGATTAATGTGCTATACTAATAGTTACAAATTACAAGAATTGAGGTTTTTTTATGTATAATTACAAAATGACAATTGCCTATGATGGCACGAAATACAACGGTTGGCAAAAGCAAACAGGCGCACCCCTAAAAACAATCCAAGGAAAATTGGAACACATTCTTTCTCTTTGTTGCAACCAAGAAATTCAGTTAATAGCTTCTGGGAGAACAGATGCAGGCGTTCATGCAAAAGGACAAGTTGCAAATTTTCACACAAATGAATACTTTGAGCCACAATCAATTTTGGATTATGTAGCACAATATTTGGCACAAGATGTAGCAATTTTGGATATTAAGGTGGCTTCAGAGCGTTTTCATGCAAGGTACAATGCGAAATTTAAAACGTATGAATACAAGATAGATACAGGGTTGTTTGCAAATCCTTTTACAAAAGATTATTGCTATCATCTCCATAAAAATTTGGATTTGGAAGCTATGAAACAAGCTTCGGCTCATCTGATTGGAACACATGATTTTGCAAGCTTTACAAGTATGAAAAGTAAGAAAAAATCTACGGTTAGAATGATTGCTGATATCAAAATTGAACAGCAAAATAATATTGTTACTTTGTCATATAGAGGCGATGGATTTATGCAACATATGGTGAGAATTTTATCAGGAACATTGATAGAAGTAGGGATTGGTGAACGTACTCCACAAAATATTTTAGAAGTTTTGGAGGCTAAGGAGCGTGCTAAATCTGGTCCGACTGCGCCAGCTAATGGGCTTTGTTTGGTTGATGTAGAATATTAAGGAGGATTGTATGGAGAGTTTTTGTATAGATGATAACAAAATTTTTATGGCAAAGTTGCTTAAAGGAGAATGTTTTGATGAGTTTGAAGTGCGAGAAATTGTTCTTCATACTGCTGTAAAATCTATTATAGAAGGAAAGCGAAATTTAGAATTTTTTGAAAGAGACAATAGGGAAAGTTTGAGTGAATTTATTAGTTGGCAAGAGTTAAAACCATATGTTTATAGTCTTGTGGCAGGTAAAACTCTACCTACATTTTTTAAAATTATTTTTTCAACTTCACCATCAAAAACCCTTGAAATTTCAACAGAGGTAAGTGCATTTATGCTAAATATCACCTACAAAGATAATGAAATTATTTGTACTACAGGCTGTGCCTACAAAACTTTTTTACTAGATAAAACGCCTGAACAACTTTGGGATAACCAAGTTAAAAACTTTTTATTTGAACAAAAATTTATATAAAAATAAGGAGCTACCCTTAAAGGGTTAACTCCTTATAAAACGCTTATTGTTGGCTCATTTGTTGCTCTTGAGCTTTGATCATACGTTTTACCATTTCTCCACCAACTGAACCAACTTGTCTAGCTGTAAGATCACCGTTGTCACCTTGTTTTAATGGAACACCAAGTTCTGCTGCTACTTCTTGTTTCATGTTTTCTAAAGCTGAATTTTTCATAGTTATATCCTCCTTGAACGTTGTCAAATTGTTAAAATAAAAAGTTATGCGAGATAATTTTTTATTTTAAATAATAACCATAACAGTTGTGGTTATACTTGTAATTTACCCTGTACATCTATTTTATATACTAGCTAATTTTTGGTAAAAATTTTGTATAAAATTAGAAGTTAAATTTCAAAATTTCCTTGATTTTTAAGGGTTTTATTGATTAAATACCATGAATTTTTGGCAAAAAAATAAAGAAATTTATGCTAAATTTAAGCTTTTTTACCATAAATAGGTAAAGTAGATTTGTTTTTATTCTTTTAATTTGGGGGTAAATATGTTATAATGAAGGAGGGGGTAGAAAACATATAACACACAACCAAGGAGGTTTTTAAAATGGATAAGAACACTGTAGACCAACGTATGCTTGGTATTGCTAATTCACTGAGCGAATTACAAAATTATCAAGATGTAGACGGATTTATTACGGATTTAGAATATCATGTGGGTCAGTTATCGTATTTTTATGATCACCTAACACCAAAGCAAACAGGTGACCCATCAACAACGTTTTATCGCCCAAAGAGAATACCAAAAGTTCATCAAATTGCGTATTTCAACTTAACAAGAGGTTTTCCAAAAGAGTTATACGGAGGACATTGGTGCTATGTATTTAAATATTTTAAAAGTAAATTTGTAATCATTCCAACGACTTCGGTTAAGGCAGATTCGTTACCACCAGACCCAGAATTCCAACTAGATATTGCAGTTAGTGATTTTAAAAATGGTATGTTAACGAGGCTACAACTTAGCGATATGAGAACGATTGATGTACAACGCCTATATTGTGGCAAAGGTTTTTATAACGTAATAACAGATAGAGAATATATTTTACATAATGTAAACAAAATGTTATTAGATGAGTCGGCATATAAGACAGACAATATAAAAAAATCTCAAGCGTAATTGAGGATTTTGAGAGATAGGGAAGACTTACATTACTAACAACAACTTTCATTCTACTCACCCAAAGTAAAAAATACATAATAAAGGTGCTTCTAGCGAACATTACTAGAAGCACCTTTTTTAGTTGTTTATAATATCAATTACAAATTGTAGCTTGTTTACATCATGCAAACGATAAACTTTAACCATGTAATTTTCTTGTTCTCCATTTTCATTTATTCTATAAACAGGTTGTTCTAAAGTGTTCGTTCTATCACTAGAAACTAGGTGAATTGGAGAAAAATAGATGTCATCTTTAAGTTTAAAAGTGTTACGATAATGTGTGTAAAATGCATGCATGAGTGTAACTTCAATTGATTTTTGTGCATCAATTTTTGTTTTATCTTGACTTGGTAAAAATGTAGCCCACACATTTTGATAATCAAGTGTATCTTCACCAATATTTAAGAGAAGTGTTTTTGGTTCGATTTCCACAGATACAGGTAAAGTTTCTAATGAACTAATTGCACCGTTTTCAAAAGTTCTAAACACAACTTCAATATTGTTATAAGGAGAATTATTTAATTCCTCGGCAAATATTTCATAAATTTCAGTTTTATAAGAGTTCTCAACAAAAGAAAAATAGTCTTCATTTTGCAGACTCGCATTAATCATTTCATCAACAAAATCTTGCGATGTTAATAAAGATAAATGAGTTGGCAAATTATCAATATTATACTTTGGTGAAAAATAAGTATGTTGATCAACATAATCAATATTTCTTGAAAAAGGCTTATCAATATTAAAAGAAATTTTATCAGCATTGTGATAGTAAGGTATATCTAAAATGCTAAGTAGCTCAAGTGGTACATAAACAGTATTATTTACTTTGATTGTAGCTGTACTTAATTCGCTTTTGCGATTATTAATAGAAACTTCACGAGAATTTACGTTTAATAAAACTGTATTTTGCCCAATAGTAAGTAGTGCCGTATTATTACTTGGAGAAATTACTTGTCCTAAACAAATATTAGCTAAATCTTCTGTGCTGATATAGCCTGCTCCGTTTGTAAAATGAAGTGGATACTGAGATTGATACGTTATATCGTTAACAAAAATATTGGTTTCATCAGCAAAAATTGTAAAGCTCATACTTGCTGATAACATACATGTTAATAAAAGTTTTTTCATAAAATTATACCTCCACAATAATTATACCATAAAATGCTAGTTTTTTCAAATTTCCATAACTGGCAATGTTTGGTAAATTGTGGAGGTGTTTTTGATTATAATTTACGACCAACAGCCTCAGCAATTGGACGGATATTATCCATTAATTTTTGGAAATCTTCTTTATCTAAAGATTGTGGACCATCAGATAAAGCCTCATCAGGATTTGGGTGAACCTCAATCATAAGAGCATCAGCACCAACGGCAACACTAGCTTTTGCAAGGTCTTCGATATAATCGCGCTTTCCTGTAGCATGGCTAGGATCAACCACGATTGGAAGATGACTTTTTGAACGAATAACAGGAATTGCACTCAAATCAAGAGTATTACGAGTGGCAGTTTCATATGTTCTAATTCCTCTTTCACATAAAATAACGTTCATATTTCCACCACTCAAAATATATTCGCTGGCATTTAGCCACTCATCAATAGTAGCAGACAATCCACGTTTTAGAATAACAACTTTATCAGTTTTACCAACAGCTTTTAGAAGCTCAAAATTTTGCATATTTCTAGCTCCAATTTGAATAATATCAACATATTCAATGGCATCATAAAGAGCTTTTTCGCTAGTAACTTCACACACTGTAGACATTCCAAATTTTTCTCCAGCAGCTTTCATAATTTTAAGCCCCTCAACCTCAAGACCTTGGAATGCATAAGGAGAAGTACGTGGCTTGTACGCACCACCACGTAAAATTTTTGCTCCAGCTTGACTAGTAATCTCCCCAGATTTCATTAATTGTTCTTCGCTTTCGATTGCACAAGGTCCAGCAATTACTACAAGTTCATCACCACCAATTGTACAGTTTGGTAATGTGATTTGCGTACGTTCAGATTTATACGCAAGGCTAAAAAGTGGATTTTTCGACATGACTATTCTCCTTTTATATTAAAAATTTATTCATATAAATATTTTACACCTCACCAATCATATTGTCAAATGTTAACAGATTTTGTACATAATATAATGCTTGAAAAAAGAGGAGTTACACATAAATTTGTTGGAAAATTTTGTGTATAATTATATAAAAATATGAATATAGCTATCCCGAAAATTTATTTTATATATTCTTAAAAATTTATCCCTTATCCAAATCACTTTCAAAAAAATGAAGTGTTAGATAAATCTAAAATGAAATTTAGCAAAAAAAATATAAATTTAAGGTGAAGTGTAAGTTTCGTTTAAAAGTTGAAATTCAAAAATCGTGATGATCATACTTTTTTGTCCTAAAAATTTTTTGTTATCTGATAAATATGGATAGGGTTTGGCTAAAATAAAAAAATTACATAAAAAATTAGGTGTTTCTTCCTTATTAAAGGGTGTTGAAATTAAGATAGTTATTTTGGGCGAATATCTAACTAATAAAAATTTTATTGTTGATGTACATATAAAATTCAAATTAATCAATTAGAATTGAAGAAATCTTTGATAGATTTGAAAGTAATTAATCGGTAAATATTTAAAGTATATTTTTTAAAAAATTTTAGCATAATAAGAATGAACGTGCATAAAATGTAAACTAGCACTAAATTAGTACAAGCAATTTGCTAGGTCAAAAATTAAGTTTTTTACAAAACTTTAAAATCCTAGATGTATTGCATTAAATCGGTGGTAATTATTTGGTAATATTGCTATAGGTCTTTTAAAAAAATGTTTGTGTTATATTTAACACTTTATATGAAAAATAGTACAAAATTTGCCTAGGTAATAGTTTAAATTGCTAAGTGGTATAAATATTATAGGAATTTTCACTAAGTTTTAAAAACTATATCAAACCTTGTAGTTTGAAGGGGTGTAGAGTAAAAAATTAGGTGAAAATTTAAAGGTATTATGTAATTAAATCATAATTTATATATGCTCTAGCAAACAAGACTGAAATTTAATGCAAAAATAGGTGTTGACATATTAAAATGAAATGTAATATACTTAGTGTAACGATATTAATAACACAAATTCATATAATGAATTGAAGTTTTAGTTTATAATATCTAGTAGCATTGCATAAATTTATGCTTAGTATCAAATTTGATAAACTAAGTGTTAAACAAAAATCTAACAAACAAAAACAAATTTTAGTTAATATGGAGGAGATTTAAAATGAAATCAATCGAAATGTCAATTACAAACGAAGCAGGAATTCACGCAAGACCAGCAGGAGAAATCGTAAAAAAAGCGAAAGAGTTTTCTTCAACAATCAACATCTCTAAAGATGGAAAAGCTGTAGGAGCTACAAAACTTATGTCATTACTTTCTTTAGGAGTAAAACAAGGTGACGTTGTAACAATCACTGCTGAAGGTGACGATGAAGAAGCAGCTGCAGAAGCAATCGCACACGTTATCAGAACAGAACACTAAAACTAATTTATTGGGGGTTTAAGGCATGAGTGTAATTACAGGAATTAGTGCATCACAAGGTGTTGCAATCGGTAAAGTTTTCCTTAAAAAAGAAGAACAAGTAAGAGTGCCAATTTATACATTGGCTGAAGCAGAAATCCCAAAAGAAATCGCAAGATTAAAAGAAGGATTAGATAAAACTGCACAAGCACTTCAAAACTTACACGACAAAGCTAAAGCTGATGTTGGAGAAGATGAAGCTAGAATTTTTGATGTTCACAGAATGCTTCTTTTAGATGATGAGTTCGTTGAACACATTGAAACTACAATTCAAAATGAAAGAGTAAATGCTGAAGAAGCAGTAGCTGTTACTGAAGAAGTATTTGCTAATATGTTTGCAAACATGGAAGATGCTTATTTAAGAGAGCGTGCGGCTGATATTAAAGATATCTCTAAAAGACTTATCCTTAACTTATTAGGACAAGAAGAGAAAAGTGTGGCAGGGATTGATTATGAAGCAATCATTGTTGCAAAAGATTTATATCCATCTGATACAATCCAAATTAACAAAAACTTTGTTAAAGGGTTAATCACACTAGAAGGTGGAAAAATGTCACATACTGCGATTTTAGCTCGTACTATGCAATTACCAGCAGTAGTTGGTGTTGGAGAAGCTGGAGATGAAATCCAAGAAGGTGATATCTTAATTCTTGATGCTAAAAAAGGGGAAATTATCATTAACCCAAGTGAAGCAGAAATCGAAGAATTTAAGAAAAAACAAGCTGAATTTGAAGCTTACCAACAAGAACTTCTTAAATATATTGGTACAGAGAGTGTAACTAGCGATGGTCAACACATTGAAATTTGTGCAAATATTGGTCGTCCAAGTGATGTACCAGCTGTATTAGAAAATGATGCAGAAGGAGTTGGTCTTTTCAGAAGTGAGTTCCTTTATATGGACAGCCCAGAAATGCCAACTGAAGAAGAGCAATATCAAGCTTATAAGATAGCAGTTGAAGGCTTAGGTGGAAAACGTGTTATCATTAGAACTCTTGATGTTGGTGGAGATAAAGAAATTCCATACTTAAACATTCCTAAAGAGGAAAACCCGTTCTTAGGATATCGTGCAGTTCGTGTATGTCTTGAAATGAAAGACTTATTCAAAACTCAACTTCGTGCGTTATTACGTTCTAGTGTACACGGAAAACTTGCAATTATGATTCCTATGATTATTTCAGTAGATGAAGTTAGACGTTCTAAAGAATTAATCGCTGAATGTAAAGCAGAATTATTAGCTGAAGGTGTTGCAGTTAGTGATGATATCGAAGTTGGTATCATGATTGAAACTCCAGCAGCAGTAATGGTTGCTGATTTACTTGCTAAAGAAGTTGATTTCTTTAGTGTAGGAACAAACGACCTTACTCAATATATTTTAGCGGCTGACCGTATGAACCCAAAAATTGCAGATCTTTACGATACTTGCAACCCTGCAGTATTACGTGCTATCAAAAAAGTAGCTGATGATGCTCATGAAGCAGGAATTTGGATTGGTATTTGTGGTGAGTCTGGTGCTGACACTCGTCTTACTGGTTTCTTTGCAGCAATCGGAATTGATGAACTTTCTGTAAGCCCAAGTAGTGTACTTGAGGTTAGAAAAACAGTTCAATCAATCAACGCAGCTGAGCAAAAAGCAAACCTACACCAAAACTGGAATATCTAATTTTAAAAAGAAAAAACATCTAATAAGTGTGATGCTTATTGGGTGTTTTTTCTTTGTTTAGAATAACTTAAAGTAGGAATTATAATAAGGGGATAACTATAACCCCTACAAATAGTACGGCGTTTCTTGCTCCTAACTCACTATAAAGCATACAACACTTACTATATACATAATTATTGCCAGAAAAAAATGGATTTAATCACTAACAAATAATTTTGTTAAAAATGTCAAAAATACATATTAATATTACGTGATTTTACAGCTATATTACAAATTAAATTACATATTGTCAAACCAAATAAGTTATAGTATACTATGTATATAGCAAACGGAACAACATATTGCACATATCTTATACATCTAAATCACATATATAAGGGGGAAGCCTATGAAAAAATTAGCATTCATGTTTACAATGTTATTATCTGCGTTTCCTGTTATGGCAGCATCTACAAATAGTTTAACAAAATCAGTTAGTCTAATTGAAGGTACATCATTATCTTATGAAGTGAAAAATTTATCAGATGCTACAAGTTATGAAGTTGGCAATGCAGATACAGAATTATTAATTAACTTAGATGAAAAATTAAGTTACGACCAAACTTTTTACATATATGCAATTGATGGTACATTTGAAAAATCTGCCTACACAGCTTGGGCAAACGGAACTACTGCTTATTTGAACGGACAAAATATTTATAATGAAGCAGGAGAAATCCTTACAAATGCTACAATTTCAACTGATACATACGAAATTAAATGGTTAAATAACACACAACTTGAAGTAACATTAAAAGTTGCTGATAGCTCTATTTATAGACTGCCAGTTATTATTAAAGCAGAAAGTGGACAACCAACTTTACAGATTGACGCATTAGGAACAACTTTAACTGGAGGAAAAGTTCAACTTTCTAACGGAAAAATTGCAACTCAATCTTTAGAAGTAGCAGCCAAAAATCCAACTATTTTATCAACAGAAGGATTTGGAAACCTTGGAACTCTTGAGATTAACGAAAATTTAATTTCAGCTTTATCAGGAAAAGTAATTAGATTAGAATTAGACACTCATTCAAAATTAGAATTTATGAGAGTTCAAGATGAGTTAAAAATTCAAGGTTTAAAAGGATACATGAACAACATAAATGGAGCAGAATTTTCACTTATTGTAGATGATTTTGATGCTCAAATTGCATACTTACAAATTCCTGAATTATCTCAAACTACTGGTATTGCAGGGATTACAATTGATAATATAAAAGTACGTGCAGAAGGTCGTGCAGATGTACGCCTAGGGGATATCAACGTAAATATTATGACTGTAGAACAAGTTGGAAGCAGTAGAATTTCTGAAGGATTAAAAAATATTAACTTAACTTTAGCAGAAGTAAAAGAAGATGAAGTTGTTATTTCGGCTGATAAAAATCAAGTAATTGCAGGGTTTGAGCAAACTGGAATTAACCTTTCAATCTCTGATATTACAGGTCAAGTGTTAACAGGAAGAAGAAATATTTTCTTAGTGGCTGAAGGTGGTTCATTCGTTGTAAATGGTAGAAAAGTTAATGAAATTGAGGTAGAAGTTTTAGCAGGACAACACAACATTAATGCAAACTTTGATATTAGTACAAGTGTAAATGATAGTGGAGAATTTAAAGTTATCGCTCAAAGTAGAGATTTTCAAGAAGATATTGAAACTGTAGTTGCACAAATTATTCCTGCTGTAACAATTGATACTACTACGTTAGAGCTAGTTGAAGCACAAAAAGCTAATGCTCAAGGTGAAATTATTATTAATGAAACTTCTCGTGGAATGCTTGCACAAGGTAAAGAAATTGTTATTGAAGTGGAAGATTTATCAATCGAGAGTATTGAGATGGAAACTAAAAATATTGATGTAGAGTATACAATTAGCAACGGAAAACTTTATCTTGAAGTTGTACGCCAGTCAAAAGATAATGGGCAAATTATCATTAAAGATATCGTTCTAAACGTACCAAGAAATGCTCCATTAGGTGAATATAATGTTATGATTGGTGGAGATGCAATTTCTATGCATAATAATAGAAGTGATTTTGATGATGCAATTAAAATTGAGGGATTTGTAAATATTAATCCACAGCAACAAATTGTAATTATTGAACCAACTCCAGTTGTAGAACAAAAGGAAGAAAAAATTGAAGTTGCTCCAAAAAAAGAAATTATTAGCGCAATGTTACACACAAAAACTGGTGAGGCAATTGTAAATGGAAATCTTGTAGTATTAGATGCAAAGCCTTATGTATCAACGTCTGGATATACTATGGTAGGGGTTAGAGATTTGGCAAACTTCTTAAATATTCCAGCTGAAAATATTACATTTAACAATGGAGTAATTACTATTAATAATAACGGAAGCATCATTACTATGCAAAACAATAGTGCATTATTAAACAACAATGGAAAATATATCGCTATGAATGATGTAGTAACTATAAAAGATGGAAGAACTTACGCTCCAATAAGTTATATTGCTGAAGCTTTAGGATTTGAGGTTCAAACTACTGGAGATATTATGACTTTAACAAAATAAAAACAACCCCCTAATTGTAGAATTTGCCTATAATTAGGGGGTTTTATTATAAAAAATTATCATTAAGTTTTTAATAAAAAGAATATTTATTCAAATTAAGATTATATTACATTTTATAAATTTTTTTAAAATAAAATATTAAGTTTATTTTAGTTAAGTACGATATACTTAATGAATAATGAATATTATGTAATTTGATAAAAATCTCTATTATAAAAAAACTCTATAATATTTCATCGGTCAAATTTCATTATGAATTTATAAGTATGTTCTAAAATGTATATATCAGATAATGTTTACAAAAACTACTTACATATACAGTAATTATTTGTACTTAATTTAAGAACATATTTTTAAATAATAGTATATATTGTGATAGTATATAAGATTTTTAAGGGAATATAGAAATCTTAAAATAAACGGAGAAGGAGTATCTACTAGACAACAAATTTGTCCATATTTCAAGTAGAACATAAAAAAATGAAATTAGCAGTATTAAATGAAAATCAAGTAACAAGCATTTCCCTCTTTGTGCACAAGCCCAAAAAAATGACACACACACACATACCAGGAAAAAAAAACACCAACAGATACTCCTCATGATCCCTTTTTAATTTCAGTCAAGAACCTATTTTCTTCTAAAAGGTTTACACTCAAAAAGTCAGAATAATCCAAAGTGCTTTCCTTTTCCAGCCAAATGAAGCCATCCTGTGGGGGGAAGGGGAGTGGGACGGTTGGGCCACAAGCTGAATGACCAGAAATCCTACCTCATTTAAAATAAGTGGAGTTAGACTTTTATTTTGAAGTGTCAAAAAATAGCTACATTTTAAGCATATTGTACTATCATAGACATAGGGTACATGTTGCTATTATGTACTCACTTAGCTTACATTAAGTTTTAGCACAGCTGCGGCAGTTAGGTGTAACGTTGTCTCATATTTACGTACGGGATAAGACCATTAAAAAAACAAAAACAACCGATTAAAAACAATGTTAAACACACAGGCTTTTACTCCACTTTAGCAGACAGTGAAAAAAAGGTCATAATTTTAAAATAGAATTATCTGCTCCCTAGGAAGTGTAATCCAAACTTTAAAATGGGAAAATCTTTTGCACATTTCTTAAAGCAGGTGCGTAGAGGAGGGATGAGCTGATCTAAAGTTACAAGAAGACTCCCACATACTGTCTAAACTTGCAAGATTACATTTATTGGCAAGTTAAGGAGCTAGACCAGCAGGCAAACAGTTATTAAAACAAAAGAGGTCATCTTAAAGAGGGAGTGGCAGCCCGCAATTAATCCTAGTAATCATCACATGAAAACAAAAAAAACAAAACTTCAGCTGCCTAACAGAGAATAAAACCTACCATGTAGAAAAGCAAAAGACCATAGACTGTGAATACACAAATTCACATCAAGTGGACTCAAAGAATCCCAAAGGCTAAAAATCAACAACAAGAAACATCATAGATAGCCTATAGGTTGGCAAACAAAAATAAATTTTTCCAATTTAGTGCAAAAAGTCAAAAATTCAAATAGATCCCTATGAGTCACTCAAGAAAACAGTCAGGAAATGCATGACTATGCAAAAGCTAACTTTAAAAGAAAATTTTTAAAAAATCTGCTATTTTTTTTTATGAACAAACAGTTTTATCTTCCACTAACACATTTTCATTATTTGCCACAAAGCAAGATCAGAAAAAGTCAGCAGCAGCAGATGCATGCCAGGAATAATTCTTCCTGTACAGATGACCTGATTTTCTTTTAGATACAAAAACAACAAAGGATCCAGTTATCTAATCCACCTGAGGTGAGCTGCACAGCTAATTTAAACCACAGAGAGGCGCCCTTGGATTACTTGTTGCCCTTTTTATTATTCCACTGTTGGCATCTGTGGCAGGTTCAAGGTAAGGTGCATGTTGAGGAATTCTCCACAGGATCCACAGCACCCTGAATAACCTTTGAGGGGGTTTGTAGCACATTTAGATTTACTAATTTATTCCTTGTTAAAAATGTCGGTTGAATTCAGAGTTTTCACTACGGTATGAAACATTTTAAGAAAACTGCATACTTTTCCTCACAAGGTACGACATATACTAGACTATACTACTATCAACACTCAGCCCTTCAATACAAACTTTTAGAAGTATGTCACTGTTTCATTTATATGACACCATGAAAAACAACAACAACAACAACAACAACAAAAGTTGCTTTAAAAATAATTAAAACTAACCTGAAATTGAAAAATAAAAGTCAGAACAAAATAGAAATAAAAACTTGTGAAAAATCCAAAACTATTATAACCTCGTCTTGGACATCTAATTTTTGATTAGTAAAGAATTATATTTTCAAAAATGTCATACAATTTTTTTTCCAGTATGTCTTCAAGTTGTTGATTAAACCTTCTGCGAGGGAAGTTGTGGCATTAAGTAAAAAGCGACATAAACACTACAAAACTCATTTTGATGAAGTTCCTCTCAGAGCAAAATAAAAGGCTACTGATGCATTATTGTAACTGAAAGTCGGGTCAAACGTAAAGCTTCTGATAAAAAGCAGGCATTTCAGTAACAGTTGCGTGAATGAACATATACATACTCACACCTACAGAGAGCTACAGATACAGCTGTGGGATGTTAACTAAATCATGTCTCCAGTAATGGATTA
>MDSP01000055.1_pt1 | contig 25478 bp, 21 predicted proteins | sample 1005811 | NCBI WGS metagenome assembly MDSP01 (sample SAMN05526596, study PRJNA338239) | gut metagenome | isolation source: stomach gut content | host: Naso elegans | place: Saudi Arabia: Red Sea | collected 2011-04
GATGTATTCATAACCTGCTCCCTGAAGGTAAGTGTCCGACTGACAAATTAAAAAAAAAAAAGTGAGGAATGTCTTATTTCTTGAAACGCCTCTCATCGACTCTTTTCTCCTCTCTGTAGTGTTGCAGTTCCTTGACAGAGGATTGAAGGAATACCTGCAGCAGAACAGGTGAAGGAGCACATTTTTCATTTCATTTCTGTTTTATACTTACATTTATTTATACTATTTTAAGTGGTAATCTCAAAGATTTCATTCAGTTAATGTCTGTTGTTGTTAAGCTATCGCAAAGTGAGGTAAAACACTGTTGATTGACCCCCATGCCCTCTGATGAAAGCACTTATATTTGCAGTATTGCTGAGTACTGGATCTGTGTGTCTGTGGCGACATTCCCTGGCTAAGTAGCGATGCCTTTATGTCAGTCAGCAGGGGCTGGTCTGAGCCAAGGCTACAGGCTCACTCTTAGTTCTGTCCGGCCATTGTTGGTACTTTTCATTTCCTTTGAGTCACAATGGTGGATCAACGCACGGAGAAAATACAGCATCCAGAAAACAGCTCAAGTACAAGTACAGGTCCAAAGAAAAAGAAAACTCAACATTCTGCAGAAGGGAAACAGACTATCTACGACATCATTCAGTCGACCCTGTTTGGTTTTGACGTGAACTGTGGGCGATGAGGTCCAAGAGCACGCATGCAATTACAGCTCATCGCTAAAGGTGGTGTCAGAAACAATGAAACTCAAATCATTGAGATTACCACTTTTAAAAAAAGCTGCATCAGTGATCCTTGTTGCTTTTTTACCCGTTAATGTACAAATAGATGCGGCAGATATGACTGATCAATCTACTGGACTAAATGCAGTTTAAACTTTTTCATTTTCTGACAGAATCACTCCCAACTTCCACAGGGTCCTCCACCTTTGCCCTCAGTATTTGTCATCTTTAATTGACTTTTTGTATAGTGGACTATGTCACTACTTACCAATCCCATGTAAAGTCTCGAGGTCATTCAGCTGATGTTGTTGTTCATGATGGCCTACAGGTTTCCTTGCTGAGTCAAAACATTTATGTATACAGTGTCTACAATGAAAATGTGTCTAAAAGACAGATGCAGCAAAGACATACATTTTTGCTGCACTTGCTCTAGTAATGTAGTCATCTGACTCAACAGTGGTGATAAGTCACAGCTTGAGTAACTTGTCTGAAAGATAAATGTAAGATGCATTAATTGTTTTTGCTTGGCTTGATGTATAAACTCATCCAAACTGAAACAGGGCTGAGGAGACAGCCTCATTAACATAACAGACATATGCAACGAGACACATGACTTGTTTTAGCTCGGCTGTGAGCACAGTGTAAAATTGATTTGTTTGGCTGCAGCTTGAATAAGGTTTAAGAAAACAGATGTATGTTTAGGTTTGACTTTTGTGTTTGTCTCTGCTCATATTATGTTTTTGTCTCAGAGGAGTTTTATCAAAAGGCACATCACCCATGGCTTCTCATATGCTTGTATGATGGTGTGGACAAACTGTGCTGGTAATGCGTACATCTTACTTCATCTCAATTAGCTGTAATGTAATACTGTGTGTTACGATCTGGCATTAAGCTTGTGTGCTGATGAAAGCTCAAAAACGTAGAGAAAAGCGAACGTGTCAGGAAATATGACTGCACAGCGAAGGAGGTTAGTTGTGTAGGAAAGTGAAAATAAGACACATCAGACTTCTCACGCTGACTGCATTGGACAGTTTGACCACAGAGTGAGGCGCATTCACTAAACTAAGCTGAGCTGTGTGCTGCTGCTGTGGGTGCTTTTTAGGCAAGATCGAGGGATAAAAACTGCAATTCATCTTGAGTATTCTCAGGGCAAATTAGCAGAGCTGAGCTAAAAGGCTTACCAAAAAAAAAAAAAATGTAAATACCATCCTTTGCCTTCAGAACAGCTTGGTCCTTTAAAATGCTATTTTACAAGTGCTAAAGTGTGTGAAGTGGGATATTGGATTGTTCTTGTCCTCAAGGAAAGATTTCAATTCTTTGAGGGATGAAGGTGGTGGATCTACAGGACAGAAACTGGTTATATTTAGACACGATGGAGGCGATGGATTAGGGTTATAATACTGGTATGCGTTATTTAGTATGATAAGATAATATATATACATTATTATAGTTTTAATAAATTAGAAAATTTAACTGCTATAAGGGGATATCACCAAAATGCTTTAATATGCAAAATTGTTAAATATGAGTGAGGTAAAAAATGAACACAAAAGCTTTATATAAACTAGAATTTCACAAAATAAGAGAGATGTTAGCAGCATATGCAATTACTGATATTGCTAAAGAAAGTATTTTGAATTTGATACCAACATCTAACCCAAGTGAAGTTAAACTGCTTCAGCAAGAAACTCAGCAAGCTTTGACGATGAGTCTAAAAAAAGGTAGATTGCCAATTGGAAAATTTAATGAAATTACAACTGCCAGTAAAAGATTAGGTGTAGGAGCAATTTTAAACAGCCAAGAATTATTAAACATGGCTAAAGTTTTGAAGGCATCACGTCTTATTAAACGGTATTCTAAAGAAGAAGTTGATGGTTTAAAATATGATAGTTTAATTCCTTACTTTGATTTATTGGCAATTTATCCAGATATTGAGCATGAAATTGATAGATGTATTTTGTCGCCAAATGAATTTTCAGATGAGGCAACACCTGAACTTTCTCAAATTAGAAAACAAAAAAATCGATTGCATAATCAAGTGCGAGAAACTATACAAAGTATTATACATGGTCAAAGGTTTCAAGATATGTTGCAAGAAGCTGTAGTTACAATGCGTCAGGAGCGTTATTGTGTTCCTATTAAGGTTGAGTATAAAAATGCATTTAAAGGGATTATACACGACCAATCTTCAACAGGAGCTACAGTGTTTATTGAACCAGAGGCAGTAGTTCAGATGAATAATCAAATTCGTATTTTAATAGGAAAAGAGAACGAAGAAATTAATAAAATTTTGGCTACATTAAGTGAGTTAGTTGCGCCAATTACTAAGGAGTTGGAGATTTCTTTTAAGACTATTTGTGAACTTGATGTTATTTTTGCAAAATCTGAATTTGCACTAAAAACTAATTCTCGTTCGCCAAAACTTAATCAAAAGGGCTATGTGAATATTATTGAAGGTCGTCACCCTCTTCTAAATCCTGATGAAGTTGTTCCTATTAATGTTTATGTGGGTAAAGATTTTACAACGCTTCTTATTACAGGGCCAAATACTGGTGGGAAAACTGTAACATTAAAAACGGTAGGATTATTTACATTGATGGCTCAATCAGGGCTTCAAATTCCAGCAAAAGAAGGTAGTGAATTAGCTATATTTGATGATGTTTTTGCAGGTCTTGGAGATGAGCAAAGTATTGAACAAAGTTTGAGTACATTTTCAGCTCATATGAAAAATTTGGTTGAAATTATAGAAAATATGACTATGAATTCATTGGTTTTATTAGATGAGGTAGGTTCTGGGACTGACCCTATAGAAGGTGCTTCATTAGCTATGGCAATCCTTGAATATATGAGAAAACAAGGAATTCGTACAGTAGCTACTACTCATTACAGTGAGTTGAAACTTTATGCAATATCAACTGATAAAGTAGAAAATGCTGGCTGTGAGTTTGATGTGGCTTCGCTAAGACCTACGTATAAGCTGATAATTGGTATCCCTGGAAAGAGTAATGCATTTTCAATCTCAAAAAAGCTAGGGTTGCCAGAACATCTAATTAATAATGCTAGGTCGTACTTAGAAAAAGAAAATGTGAAGATGGAAGATATTTTAGTTGAACTTGAGTATAATAAAAAGATTGCTGAAATTGAAAAGGAAAAGGCCAAGCAGTTTAGACAAGAAGCTAAGCAATATAAAGATGAATTAAAAAAGCAACGTGAGAAATTAGAAGTATCCAAGCAAAAAATATTACAACGTACACAAGAAAAAGCAGATAAGATGTTAAAGGAAGCTGAAATTGAAACGGAGAAAGCGCTTAAGGAAGTTAGGCAAGCTGCAAGAAAAGCGCAAGCTTCGATTGATGAGCAAGAGCTTCATGGAGTAAAGAAAAATTTAACGAATACAACTAGTAAGCAGGCAGGTTTGATTAGTAGTAAAGTTGGGGCAAAAAATCAAAATACAAAAGCACTTTCTTCTGTTAAAAAGGGGGAAGAGGTTTTAATTACAACGATGAACCTAAAAGGGATAGTAATTGCTCCTCCAAATCAAAAAGGTGATGTTAAAGTGCAAGTTGGGATTGTTCCTATAATTACAAATGTTTCTAATCTTGCCAAAGTTAAAGAAACACAAAATAATACCTCGAACAAACCAAAGAACACAAGAGGTGGTACATCTCATAGAGTGAGTAAAACTATGAGTATTAGTGCAGAGATTGATATTAGAGGACTTTTGGTTGATGAAGCACTTCCTGTTGTGGATAAATATTTAGATGATGCATATTTATCTGGGTTAAAGCAAGCAACAATTATCCACGGAAAAGGAACAGGAGCTTTACGAAGTGCAGTTACTTCGATGCTTAGAAAGCACCCACATATTGAAAGTTTTAGGGCTGGAAAATATGGTGAAGGAGAGATGGGAGTTACTGTAGTTACAATTAAAAGTTAGTGATGGATTTAAAATAGGAGGGGATTTTTATGAGTAAAGTAAAAATATTAATAGTAGATGACGATCAAAATATAGCAGAGCTTATTTCTCTATATTTGCAAAAAGAAGGGTACGATACAAAGGAGGTACACACTGGAAAAGCTGGAGTTGAAGTTTTTACAACGTATGAGCCAGATTTAGTTTTATTAGATATTATGCTACCAGAAATGGACGGATATGATGTTTGTAAAGAGATACGTAAAACTAGTAAAATTCCTATAATTATGCTAACAGCAAAATGTGATACTTTTGATAAAGTGTTAGGGCTTGAGCTTGGTGCAGATGATTATATTAGTAAACCATTTGACCCAAAAGAACTAATTGCAAGGGTTAAAGCTGTTTTGAGACGAAGTGTAATTACTGATGAACCAGTTGATACAAGAAATAAAATTGTGCTTGAAGATTTGATTATTGATAAGAATAATTATTCAGTGACGTTCCAAGGAAGACTTATAGAACTTCCACCAAAAGAACTTGAAGTATTATATTTTTTGGCATCAAATCCACGTCAGGTATTTTCTAGGGAACAACTCCTAGACAAAATTTGGGGGTATGATTTTGTAGGGGATACACGTACTGTTGATGTGCATATTAAAAGATTAAGAGATAAATTTGTAGGTGATCATTCATGGGCAATAAAAACAGTTTGGGGAGTAGGGTACAAATTCGAGAAATAATAAAAAATAAATTTCGATACAAAACTATATTCGGGAAATTGTTTACGATTTATGGAAGTATGTTGTTTTTGTTTTTGTTTACGTCGTTGTTTATTTTTGTAGAATTATATAGAGCTTATTTTATAAATTATATACAAAACTCTATGTTAAATCACGCAACCCTGATTGCTAATACGTATGAACAATTAGCTCAAGAGAATTCTTTTAGTGAGAGTACATTTGATACTGTTATAATAGAAGTAAATGTTTTATCATCTATGATGAATGCGTCAACATGGCTTGTAGATAAACAAAATAATATGTTATCCCTCTCAGATGTTGAGGAAGAAGGAATTATTGTTAAAAATTTGATGACATCATCAGATATAGAAAAGGTATTTACAGGAGAAAGTATAAAAATTCTTCATGGATTTGAGGAATATTTTTCAGACCCTGTAGTATCAGTTGGTTATCCGATTAGGATTAATGGCGTTATAGATGCAGCTTTAATTATTCATGCGCCTATGCCAGAACTTATTAAAACAGTAAATGATGTCTACTTAATTGCTTTTTCAGTAGCCGTTGTAGCAGGTTGTGCATATATTTTTATAATCTATAATATTGCAAAAAAACTTACTGAACCAATAAAAAATATGAGCTATGTAGCACGAGATATAGCAAACGGAAATTTTGAACAAGAGATTAAAATTGATAGTTATGATGAGTTGGGAGAGTTGGCTGATGCTTTTAATCATATGGCTAAGAAGTTAAATGACGTTGATGCAAGTCGAAAAACATTTGTAGCTAACGTTTCCCATGATATGCGTAGCCCTCTTACATCAATGCGTGGATATATGATGAGTATTGTTGATGGGGTAGCTCCACCAGAAAAGATTGCTCATTATAATCAAATAGTGTTGGATCAAACTGAGCGACTTATAAAGCTCACAAACGATTTATTAGAGCTTAATAGATTAGAAGATGGAAGATTTCCTTTAAATTTGAGTATATTTGATATTCATGAATTAATTCGTGATTTGGTGTATCAATTTGAATGGATAATTAAAGATAAAGATATCAAATTTAATTTGGTATTAGATGGAAATAGCCAGTTAGTAGAAGCTGATGATAGTAAAATTATAAGAGTTTTACAAAATTTATTAGATAATGCGTGTAAATTTGTTGATATTGGTGGAACTATAGAGATAGAAACTGTGGTTGATAAATCAAAGCTTTGGGTAGTTGTTAAAAATACGGGAACTATTTTACCCAATGAAGAGCTTGAGAGGGTTTGGGATAGATTTTATAAATCCGATTCGTCACGTGGAGAAAATACAATGGGTATGGGTCTTGGTCTTGTAATTGTAAAAGAAATTATAAAGCAGCATAATGAAACAGTTGCAGTAGAAATTGTGCAAGGTTCAGTTATTAAATTTTATTTCTCATTAGAAAGAATAGATGATTAACCCAAGTTTATTGGGCTAAAACATATGTTTAAGTGTTAAAATAAGATTTTTTTTATTAGTTTTAAGTTGAGAAATTCGGTTTCTATTTGCTCCTGAAGGGTGAGGAAATCCGATTAAGATTTGATATGGGTTAATAAAATTTTCTTTGGCAAGCTGGGCAAGAACACTTTCTACAGCTGTGCCAAGGGGAATGATTGGGATATTTTGGTCTAAATTTGTTAATTCGTTAGATAAATTATTTTTTATATAGGTAATTAAAAATTGATTTCCTAAAAGTTTTGGTGAATGCCCGTTATAGTTATTTTTATTCACAAATGTAGGGTGTTTTATAAGTGAAGTTGTATGGATAAAGGTGTTTTCTTGTTCAAATAAAGAGGAGCAACTTTTGATATTCAAAATATTATTTAGTTCAATCTCATCTAACATATTAATCAGAGAAGTTCTGAGTGTCCCCGAAAATCTGGCTTTATCTTTGCACATTTTTTGTATAGTAGGTATATCAATATTATTTTTAAGACCTTCTCTTGCTGTAGAAATTGCCGTATTCATCTGCGAAAATCCTGGAGTAATTCCTATAATTAGAAGTTTTGATTTGGTGTTTATATATTCATTGTGAGGAGCATAATAGATTTCTAAATTATCTTTTTTATCTAGGAGTAAATCTTTAATAAGTAGATCATCTTTGGTGTATTTTATTTTATCAGGTAATGATAATAGTATATTTTGGTATTCATATAAAGTACTCATAAAATCTCCTTATAATTTTGATGATTATATAGTAAGGCAACCAGATTTATTTTTCAAGGGAGAATTTTAGAAAGGAGCTGAGATAATGAAATCCACCCACCAACAAGAAAAAGAGGAAGAAGATTTTTCACCTGATTACTATGAAAGTAATATTTATTATGAAGATAAAAATTATACTAGTCGCCAAATAGTTACTTTAAAAATGTTGGCTACAATTATTCTCATAGGTGGAGTAGGTAGCCATATGGTATATTGGGGATATAATATGACTACAAGCTATAGTTATGAGTTTTTTAATAGTATTTATGGAAACAATATGCTAGGCAAAACAATTCAATCTGACACCAAAGTTGAACCAGTGTTTGCAAATCAAGGGATTGCTGAAATTGCAAGGACTGTGAGTAAGAGTGTTGTTTCTATTATAAGTCATAGTTATGGGATTGTTCCTGTGTTTGATCAATCAGCGTTAGGTTCAGGGGTAATTTTTTATGATGATGATGACTATTTTTATATTTTATCCAATGCGCATGTAGTTGATGATGCAAATGATTTGGAAATTAATTTTGCAAATGGAGAAAAAGCAAGAGGTCGATTAATTGGAACTGATACGGCTGTTGATGTGGCTGTAGTTGGAATTAGAAAGATTGATATGCCACAGGAATTAGAAAGTTCAATTGAGATTGCCCCACTTAGTAATAATAGCAATTTAAGAGCTGGAGATTTAGCAATTGCAATAGGTAGTCCGATAGATGAGGCCTATCAAAATAGTGTAACGGTAGGTGTTGTTAGTGGGGTTACTCGTGAGGTTAATATAAATGGGACAGTTATTAATTTAATCCAAACCGATACAGCAATAAACCCTGGAAATAGTGGGGGTGCTTTGGTTAGTGAGAGTGGTCAAGTAATTGGAATTAATACAGCTAAGCTTAGTGGAGGAAAGGTTGAAGGAATGGGGTTTGCCTTACCAATTGAGGATATTTTGCCTTTGGCCTATAATTTGATAGAGTCGTATAACGAATAATGTGTGTACTGTAGGCGATTGCTTACAGTAATTTTTTTGCATAAAAAAACTTACACACTAGTTAAAGTATGTAAGCTATAAAATTTAAAATGGAGTTCTAAAATTAATATCCCAATTTTGTAAGTATTTATATTTATTAGAAGTATGCTCATCTAATGTTGTGCTAAATGCATGAGAACCTGTGTTTGATTCTTTTAGCACATAATAAAAGTAGTTATGCTCATCAGGTACAATTGCTCCTAATAAAGCTTCTTCTCCTGGGCAAGAGATTGGTCCAATTGGTAAACCTAAATATAAGTAAGTATTATATAAAGAATCAGTTACTAAATCATCTTCAGTAATACGTTTTGTCAAACTATATTGTACGGTAGAACTAAGTTGTAGAGCCATAGCGTGATGTAGCCTATTATAAATTACCCCCGCAATCATAGGACGCTCAATAGTAAGTCTTGCTTCATTTTCTACAAGTGATGCTATAGTTAAAATTTCATGTAGGGTATAAGGATTTTCGCTAAACTCATAGGCATATTTATTTATTACCTGTTCAAAACGTTGTAGCATTTTGTCTATAACTTCTTCGGCTGAAGAATTTTTGTTAAAAAAGTATGTGTCAGGGAACAGGTAACCCTCTAGTCGATATTTTACCCCTGTAGGAATATCGGCTAAAAAATGATAATCAAAATGTGAATTATCAACAGCAGCTAAAAATGATTTTGAATCCACTACACCATAACTCTCAAGTGTTGATGCAATTTGAGAAATAGTATACCCCTCTGGAATTGTAACTGTAACAGTGGATTGTTCTTTTGTAGCATCAGCAGTTACTGTGTCTAGAATTTGAGTATTTGACATTGTGCTATGGATTGTGTAAGTTCCTGGAACAAGGTCATTGCTATACCCAAAAATAGTACCTTGACCTACAAACCATTGTTTAGAACCAATCAAATCTTGTTCTAATAAATAATCGGCTAAGCTATCAAGCGTCGTGGTTGGTGTAACTGTGATTTCTACTTCTTTAAACGTTTTGTTTAGATGACGGCTTGAATCTTCTAGGACCATATCAACCCCCGATTGATATGATTTTTGCGTAATCCATACTACCCCTGATATTGCAATAAAAGTAAGTAATACGCCAAATATAATGTTTGCAAGTAATCTTATTTGATTTTTTTTCATAACTTTCTCCTTCTGATGACGTGTGACCTTGTTAAGTAGCAAATATCGTTTGACTTATATAAATAATAAAATATTTAAAGAAGCCTATATAAAGTTTTATACCCCAAAAAACTAAACTTTATTATAAGAACTTAACAACACCAAAACCTGTTATTTAAATTATAACTATTTTTGCTTAAATAATCAACAAAGAGCTTACGCAATAAATACCAAATTATCTTATGCAAAGTAGTATTTTGAATTAATTTAGTGATTGGTTTAGTAATTTTTTTATAAAATACAAGCTAAAAATACACAATTTCTCATCAGGAGATTATTTCTAGTTCCAATTTTTACTATAAAAAGCTACAATTCAACAAAATGAAAAGTTGAAATATTTTTTAAAAACTGATATACTAGGATTGTTAAATAAAGGAAGGGTGAATAAAATGAAAAAATTAGCTTGGATTTTAGGTCTAGTAGTAGTACTTGGTCATCAAGTAGATATTTATGCTACAGAAAATGAAATTATAATAGAAGAAAGTTTTGAAGAAGAATATATTTATGCGAGAACGCCAAAAGAACTAGAACGTACAACACCAGATTTATTTGTTGGAGAAATGCAACAGGCTACAGGAAAACTAAAATTTTCAAATGCTGAGGCATTATTTTACACTTTAGAAGGTACAGATTATTTTTATCTTGAAAAACAATTTACAGATATTAATAACTTTGATATAAATCCAACATTAATTAGCAGTATAACATCTCAAGATGAATACATAGTATCACTTGCACCACAAGTAGTTTACGTTGATAGTTTACAAAGCTACTATATGGAAAATGATTTTGGATACTTTATTCCAATACATGCATTAAGTGGAAGCTACGAAATTGAAGCTGATGGAGATAATTACAATTTAGCTACTAAAGCTGTTCAACTAAAAGATTTACTTACCCATGATAATAATTCTATTACAAACCATCACTCATCTAACTTGAATGTGATGTATACAGATGTTTTCTTTGGCTCACAAGGGTTTTACGCTGTAAAATCTGAAGTATTTGGGCTAGAGCCTAACTTGGTTTGCGAAGTATTGCCAGCAGATAATAACCAACCAATTATTAGATATATTGATGCAATTACAGATGATAGTAACAACTATTATATTTTTAGTGAGGATTACATAAATCAACAGGAGTTAATAATTCATAGTAATACAGCATACCAAATTTCTCAAATTAATCCTCAACTTTTTATAGAAGAAATAGTTCAAACAATTGTGGAAGTAGTTCAATCTCCAACTATTTTGCCATCAATTATTGAGCCTGAACCAGAACCTGAGCCAGAGCCAGAACCAGTAGTTACTCAAACATCAACGTCAACATCGAGTTCAACTGCATCAACAGCATCATCAAGCCTAAATGATTTATTTAAAGAAACTTTTATTTATGGAACAATGAAATATGCTACAAATGGATTTGAAAAAGGTCAAACAGTAGAAATTCATCGAGCTCATAAAGGTGAGAGATATTATATTAATCATAATGGTTCAACAGTTACAGTTCCTTGGGATAGTGTAACTATTCCTTCTGACCCAACGCCTCTTGCACAAGCTACTGACGCACAAATTGAAGAATTCATTAATGCTCAGGGGTTAACAAGTAGCACTCCATATTTGGTATGGACGGATTTAGCTCGCCAAAGAACTTACGTTTTTGAAAAACAAAGTGGTCAATGGAAATTAACTAGAAATTTATTATCTTCAACAGGTAAGAATGTTACTCCAACTCCAAAAGGAACATATTCTTTGATGGCATACGTCCCTTATTTTGGGGTAAGCAAAGGGTATATGTGTAAAAATGCTGTTCAGATTACAGGAGATTACTTATATCATTCTTTAATCTATGATGTAACAGGAAGCTATTTATTAGAAGGTAAAGGAGTACTTGGGCAACAGGCTTCTGATGGTTGTGTCCGTTTTTCTCCTGAAGATAGTGAATGGTTCTATAATACTATGCCTCTTGGTACAACTGTTTGGATTAGATAATTTATTTTTATATTTTAGGAGCAAGATGAGGGTTTCTTGCTCTTTTTTTATGTCAAAATTTCATTTTAAAAATCAAATATACTTTTCAAAGTTCAATCTAAAACACTCCAACTTAAAATCCAAAAGTAAAACTGACTTTTATTGGTAAAATTGGAAATGTTCTTGCGTCCTATAATATCTAATTATTACCATAAAATCAACAGGAAATATTTACCAATAAATTTCCAGCTAATTATTAAGTGGATTTTAAATTTAAATTATTATTGATGAGCAAAATTATTTTATATTATTTTAAATAGGAAGAATTACCCTACAATTTCAAAATTGCTAAAATTTTTGGTAAAAAACCCTTGACTAGGAAAAAAATTCTAATAAAATAGTGAACAAAGCAATAGTTTGCTGTAGGCGTAACCCCAAGAACGTACTGCCTAACTTAGCCTCAAATAAATTTTTTTGAAATTATTAAAGATAAATTGGCATAAAATTAAGCTTATGATAGAATATTAAGTTTATCAAACTTAATTAGGAGGCTTATCATGGAAAAAAAATCTAAAATGGCTTGGGAAAATTACACACAGCAAGATAAAGACGAATTGTTTGCTTACAGTGAAAGATATCGTCAATTTATTTCTAACAATAAAACAGAACGTGAATGCGTAATTTCTATGATTGAAGAAGCGAAAAAACATGGTTATGTGGACGCTGAGGAATATATTAAAAATTCAACACCTCTTAAAGCTGGAGATAAAATTTATGCAAATTACAACGATAAAACTTTAATAATGTTTTGTATTGGTAAAGAGGATATGGAAAAAGGAATGAACCTTTTGGGTGCGCACATCGATTCACCAAGGCTAGATTTAAAGCCAAATCCACTTTATGAGGATCATAACTTAGCAATGTTAAAAACGCATTATTATGGGGGCGTTAAGAAGTATCAATGGGTAGCAATGCCACTTGCACTTCATGGGGTTGTTGTAAAAAAAGATGGAACAGTTGTAAACATTGAAATAGGGGAAGACCCACAAGATCCAGTTCTTGGAATTAGTGATTTATTAATTCATCTTGCTGCTGAACAGATGGATAAAAAACTTAAAGATGCAATAAAAGGTGAGGATTTAAATATTTGCCTTGGAACTTTACCGCTTGATACAGAGGAGAAGGATAAAAAGGAAAAAGTTAAGGCTAATATTTTAAAACTTTTAAATGATAAATACGGAATATGTGAGGAAGATTTTTTCTCATCGGAACTTCAAGTTGTACCTGCTGGAATGGCTAGGGATTATGGCGTTGATAGAAGTATGATTATTGGGTATGGGCAAGATGATAGGTCATGTTCTTATGCATCTTTTGAGGCACAACTAGAGGTAACAAATCCTCAAAAAACAACGGTTTGTGTGCTTGTAGATAAAGAAGAAATTGGGAGTGTTGGGGCATCGGGAATGCATTCTAAATTTTTTGAAAATACGATTGCTGAAATTTTAGGCTTGCAAGATGGCTATTCAGATATTAAACTAAGAAGGACACTTGCACACTCGAAAATGTTATCATCAGATGTAACTGTTGGCTACGACCCTAATTTTCCATCGGCTGTAGAAGAAAAAAATACAGCTTATTTTGGAAAAGGCGTTGTGTTTATGCGTTACACAGGTTCAAGAGGTAAATCAGGCTCTAATGAGTCAAATGCTGAATATGTTGCGTATCTTAGAAATATTATGGACGATAACAATGTAATTTGGCAAACAGGGGAACTTGGTAGAATTGACCTTGGAGGAGGAGGAACAATCGCTTATATTTTAGCTCAATATGGAATGGACGTTATAGATTGTGGTGTTCCAGTTCATAGTATGCACGCTCCTTGGGAAATTACTAGTAAGGTCGACTTGTATGAAATGAGAAAGGCGTATGTTGCGTTTTTAAAATACGCTTAAATTTATGGTGATAGATTGGGGTATTTGGAAATTCAAATGCCCCTATTATTTAGGCTCACCAAATTTATATTTAAAGGAGAAACAAAATGTCAAACCCAGTAGTAGCAATTACTGTAGAAGGTAGAGGGGTAATTACGGCTGAACTTTACCCAAATATTGCTCCAATTACAGTAGAGAACTTTTTAAATTTAGTTAACGAGGGATTTTATAACGGTCTAACTTTTCACCGTATTATTGCAGGATTTATGATACAAGGTGGTTGCCCAGATGGAAATGGAACAGGTGGCCCAGGGCATCATATTAAAGGTGAATTTGAGGCTAATGGAGTAAAAAATGAATTAAAGCATACAGCAGGAATTTTATCTATGGCAAGAAGTCAAGATTTTGATTCGGCAGGTTCACAATTTTTTATTATGCACGAATATTCACCACATTTAGATGGACAGTATGCAGCATTTGGAAAAGTAATTGAAGGAATGGATATTGTAGATGCAATTGCAACTTTGCCTACAAGTTTATTTTCTGATTCTCCAAAAAACCCAGTTGTAATTGAGAAGATTGAAGTTGTAGAGTAAGGGGAGAAGTTTATGGGATTTATTGATTTACATTGTGATACAGCATGTCGCATATTTGAACAAAATAAAAATTTGTATGAAAACGACCTTCATATTGACATCAAAAAATTACAACAAGGAAATTATTACGCACAATGGTTTGCGTTTTTTGTAAAGCTTGAAACTCTTGGAGAAGAAACAGCATTTTCTAAGTTTAATAGAATGTATGATTATTTTATGAAACAACTTGAACAAAATAAAGAGTATATTTCTGTAGTTTCAACAGCTGAGCAATACAAAAAAGCTAAACAAGAAGGCAAAGTTGCTGCTTTTTTATCTACGGAAGAAGGTGAAATTGTAGCTGGAGGATTGGATAAAGTTGATTATATTGAAAGTTTAGGATTAACTTTGATGACTCTAACTTGGAATTACAAAAATAGTTTAGCTTGCCCACACCAATTAGGCGGAGGGCTTACTCCATATGGAAAAGAAGTTGTAGACTATGTAAATCATAAAAATATGTTTCTTGATGTTTCACACCTTTCAGATGAAGGGATTGATGAAATATTAGAAATTTATAAAAAACCTCTAATTGCTTCTCATTCAAATGCTCGTGAAGTTAGAAATGTAACTAGAAATTTATGTGATAGGCATATAAAAGCTATTGCCAATACTGGTGGAGTAATTGGAGTGAATTTTTATAGTGGATTTTTATCATCTAATCCAAAAAGTACAATTAAAGATATAAAAGCTATGGTAGATTACCTTTATAAAGTAGGGGGAATTGATGTTGTAGCAATGGGTACAGACTTTGACGGAATTGATTGTGAATTAGAAGTATCAAATGGTTCACAAATGGGAAGACTTATACAGGAATTGGAAAAAAGCTATAGTGCTGATGAGATTGAGAAAATTACCTACAAAAATACGGAGAGGCTTATTTTAGAAAACTTAAAATAAGTGGTAGGTTAAATTTTTTTGTACAAATCCGAAATAATTTTTGTATTAATAAATTAAGCAATTATATTTGAAAGGAGATTTAGATTATGTCAGAAAATAAAGGTTGTGGCTGTGGAGGTCACGAAGAAGAAAATCACGCAGGAGGTTGTTGTGGTGGAGGAAATGATGGTTGTGGTTGTGGAAGCCGTAATAGCGAAGAACAACCAGTAATCTACATTACTTTTGAAGGTGAAGAAGAAGAAGTAGCTTGTGATGTTCTTGGTGTATTTGAATTTAACGAAAAAGAATATATTGCACTTGTTCCTCAAAGTGAAGAGTATGATGGAGAGCTTTTAATTTACCACTATAATGAAACTGGTGATGAAGTTGAGCTTGATGAAATTGTATCTGATGAAGAATACGAACAAATTACAGATGCCTTTAACGAATTATACTTTGGATTATAAAAAAAGCTAGACATATCGTCTAGCTTTTTTTATTTAGCATTATATGGTTGATAGTTAGTTCCAAAATTACTATTCCATTCAGTATATTCTTGAGGAGCAAGTTCTTTATACAAAATAGTTATATTACCATTTTCATCTTCATATGAGTCAGCAAAAAAAACTTGGTCAGCATATTTTGTATTAAGTAAGTCGGTATTTTTTAGAACTTTAGTTGCTCCATACATTAAAATACGTCCATTATATTGGTCATTATGAATTAAATCTTTCCCAATTCCCCCGTCCTCATTGATTAGTGTCCCATAACTTTTTAATGGTTCAGTAGTCACTGCATCATTTACAACGCCCCCAATAAGTGCCAAAACAATTGCTCCTCCAACTAATGCCCCTATAGGTGAGCCACCCTTTTTATTTGTATTTTCCATAGTCGTCCACTCCTTCTCTCTTTTTCAAAAAACAAAAAGGAGGTGTATCGACACCCCCTAAAATTATCTCATTAGGATATAAACCATATAACACGCATAAGATGCTACAAAAAATCCACCTTCAGGTCGATTGATTTTCTTGCCTGTAAGTGCAAATATATATGCTGTTACAATTACTGCTATCATAAAGAAGATATCTATAAATATATCGGAATTTAGTGGTATTGGGTTAATTGCTGTTGAAACCCCAAGTATTAAGAAAATATTGAAAATACTTGAACCAATAACATTTCCTAGTGCCATATCGCTTTGGCCTTTTTTTGCTGCTGTAACAGAAGTTACAAGCTCTGGAAGTGATGTTCCAATGGCAACGATAGTGAGGCCTACCAGACCTTCGCTCATACCCCAAATTAAAGCGATTTCAGAGGCATTATTAACTACCATATCTCCCCCTAATACAATTCCTAATGCACCACCTATTGACATCAAAATACTTTTGCTCATAGGCATACATTCGATTTCATCATCATCTGACCCGTTATCTCTATTAGATAATGCAGATGCTATCAAATAATACATAAACATTGAGAAGAAGATTAATAATAAAATTCCATCAGCACGGCTAATTACGTTCATAGTTTGGTCTTGCAATGCAACGTCAAGGCCTAAAATAAATAAAATTATCCCTGCTAAAATTGTAAATGGAAATTCTTTGGCCAAAATATCTTTATCAACAGCAAATGGAGCAATTAACGCTGAAACTCCAATTACCATTAAAAAGTTGAATATATTTGACCCCAAAACATTTCCGATTGCAATAGCGTTATCTCCACTTAAAGCTGAGGTGATACTTACTGCTAGCTCGGGCGCACTTGTCCCAAAAGCTACAATCGTAAGACCTATGAGCAGTGGTGAAACGTTGAGTCGTGTGGCGATTGATGAAGCTCCATCAACAAAAAAATCAGCCCCTTTAATTAATAAAACAAATCCAATTAACAATAATACATAGTACATTTTTCTAGTCCTTTCTATTCTTTCGTAACAACATTATGCCTTCCCTAAAATTGTCTTATTTTTATTGTGGTCTAATTTTGAATATATTATACACCTAATTAATAAAACAAAAAAGACCTTTGAAACAACTTTTATACACACAGTATAAATTAGATGCTTCAAAGGTCTTGCAAACAAGGTATTCTTGCAAATTAGCCGAGCAAATTTAATTGCTGTATTGACGACTAATTTCATGTTGCTACTCCCCTTTAAGGAAATATTTATTTATACTGCATTATATGTTTGTCCACGAATTATTGTTACAAAAATACTAAACTTGTCTTAGTATACATCATTTTGTTAATACATACAATATTTATGATAAAGATGTTATTAAGTTAATGGGATTAGTCTATTTTTAGGTGGGCGTACTTTGACTTTTCCAAAATATAAAAAATTACAACTTAATAATGGTCTAATAAATGGAGGTTTTGTTATGAAAAGATATTTAGAAAATGTTCTTCAAGGATTTATTAATGATAATGAACGTATTAAAATTGCTTCACTTATGAGAGAACGCCCAGATTTTGTAGTTATGGACGTAAATAAAGATGGAATGCCTGAAATTATTGTTTCGCTTGAGTGTGAAAAACAAGGTTATATTGGGATTTTTAAACGCCATAATTACAAGTGGTATTTGGCACATACGGCTGAAGAAAAAACGGATATGGCTCTTTACAACATGATAAATAAGGTAAATGTTAGCAAAAATTGGATTTTGACAAGGCTACAAGAAGATAATTTTGACCCAACTCAAAATATTGAAATGTCTGAAATTGTAAAGACTGTAAACCCAACTTGTATGTGTTTGATAGATGAGCAAATGTATTGTGGCACGATTTATGAGGAAGAACCAAGTGTGTTAGATGAAATTTTGGATTATACAGAGGCTGATGTTACTGGAGATGGTCAGGAGGAAAAAATTTATTTGATGGGTAAACGACCATATAATGATGGACGTGAGTTTATTTCAAATATGTACATACGAATGAAAGATGGTCATACTCAAAAAGAAACTATTATTCCTATGAAAGTAAATAAAGGTTATGCTCCAAAATTATTTATTGGTGATTTTGATAAAAATGGAATAAATGATATTATGGTAACATTCTACAAAGGTGGAAGTGGAGGATATAATTTTGCTTATATTTTTTCAACTTGGAAAAATGAGCCAGAGTTAATATTTGATACGGAGCAATTTAATGAAGAATTTGGTGGAAATGTTAAATATGAAGATGGGCATAAAGTTAGAGTTTCAACTACAAAACCTAAAAAGGAGTATGTTCTTGATATTAGCGAAGATGAAAAGGCGTATTTAGATTGGTTATATGATGAAGAGGGGTATTTAAAAACAACTCAAGAAGGGGAGATTTTGGAGCTTGGAGGGCTATACCCAACAAATTATAACCAAACTGACAATTATGATTTACGAGCTGTTCAACGTGTTACAGGTATGAATTTAACAGATACATTAGGTCTTTTGGAAACATTTTTGGAGTGGAATTCATTAGCTCAACAATTTGAAGTAATTGCTCAATATCTTTCGGTTTATGGAAAAGATATCTAAAATTAAACCCCTCTCAAAGTTTTGGGAGGGGAAATTTTTATTTGCAAGCATTAATAAAAGCTGTAAACAAAGGGTGCATATTAGTGTCATGAAGAGCCATGATTTCTGGGTGCCACTGTACCCCCATTAAAAATGGATAATGGGGATTTTCTAGCCCTTCAATAATTCCATCTTTAGTAGTTGCACTAACGACTAATCCTTGAGCTACAGTACTTATAACTTGATGATGAAAACTATTTGTTAGCATTTTAGGTCCAATTAAGTTATAAAGTTGTGTTCCTTCAATCATGTACACATGATGGCAAAAATCAGAACGTCTACCAGTTTGAGAATGTAAAATCGCTGAACGAGGATAGTATTCGATATCCTGATAAACGCTACCTCCGTATATAATATTTAAAATTTGAAATCCTCTACAAATACCTAAAATTGGTTTTTGGGCAAAAATAGTTTGTTGTGCAAGAGTTAGATGGTAAGTATCCAAATCTTGATTATAAGGCCCTAGATATGGTAAGGGTTCTTCGTCATGGAGGATTGGGAAAATATCATCACCTCCAGCTAAAAGTATGCCATCACACATATTAACTTGCTCTGTAATTATAGTTTTGCAAGTAGCAGGAGGTAATAAAACAGGGCTAGCCCCTAGCATCTGCAAAACTTTAGTATATTCATTATTTATATAATAAGTTTCTTTTGCGTCATAAGTCGAGTGTACAACATTTACATTTACAGGAATGCCAATGATTGGTTTTTTGTTAATAGTATCCATACAAAGTCCTTTCTAAAGTAGGGTATAATAAAATTTTGTTAAATTACTTGAAATTTGAGTTATCGTTTCTAATTCATCTAAAAGAAGTTTTCGTTCTTTTTGTATATCAGTGTTAATAGTTGAATTGCTTCTTAAATTTTTCAAAAGACATATAATTTCAGGAGCAATTTGTAAGTACATTTTATATGTTAAATGGAGTTCTATAAACAAATCACTAATATTGTAACATAGTTCATTTTGTTGATGCATAAAATTATTTTTACGTACATCTAATTGTTCAGCTTTTAATAAAACTTTATCATAATTTAGTCCAAAATCTTGATTTTGATTGAGTTTATAGAGTTCTTGATTTAATTTATAAAGTTCATTTTGCAAAATTTGCTCCTCATAAATAAATTGTGTAATATTATTTTCTAGGGTCATTAATCTTTTAAAACTTATGATTAATTGTTGGTAAAAATGCAAAATATTTTTGGGATAAGTTGTTTCAAATAATATAGGAGCAATTATTTTTAATGAAGAAAATAAATTTATGAGTCTTTTAAAAAGTTCGATAAACTCATTTTGTGTAAAATTTTTATAGTAAGGAACTGCCCCAGATGATGTTTGGACAGATAAAAATTGAACTTCAGTCAAACATTCATAAATGTAATCGTAGGGGTCTTTCAATGTTATCAAGTATAATTCTAAACGGCTAATGATTAATTCTGTTTCGTTAAGAATAGTCACTAGTTTCAACTTAATTAAATTAGGGTCATTAGCGTGTCGTTCTAGCCTAGAAGCAAGATGAGCAAGTTTTGGGGTTGCTCCAAATTGTTGAGAAATAATAAGGAGTTCGGGGTGAATAGTACAAGGGGTAGAATTATTATCAACTCCTAATTCTTGTGCATATTTACTAACAGAAACAGGTTTTTTTTGGGAAACTATATTGAAAAAGTCGGTTAATTTAGACATGATAAAAACTCCTTTCTTAAATTAAACGTAAAAATTATCATAAGTATAATTTAATTATATGAAGTATCACATGAAGATACGTATATTTTTAGTAAAATTTTGATATAGGAAAATATTTCTAAATATGATTTGAATAAGGGATAGGACAATTTTGTACCATCATCACGATTTTTGAATTTCAAGTTTCATAGAAAATTTTTTGGAGAGTCATTACTGGATTTTAAAAATTATAAATCAAATGATATAAAAATTGAAAGTATTTTTAAATATAGCTATTAGATTTTGAGCAAAAAAAATGGACTATAGTCAGTCCATAAATTTATTATTCAAGATTATCTTCTTCAAAAAAATCTTCCAGATTGTTGCTTTTTAATACAATAATTTGATATTCATCGTTGTAAGATACTGTATAATCAAGGGCTTCAAATATATCTCTAATAGGTATATATGTAGCACCATCAGTATGTACAAAGGCTGAACCAGAGTTAAAAATTTGAACTTTCCCATTGATTAAAAAACTGGGGGCGTTAGCTTGAAATTTAAGAGTATTAATATCATTAGATGCTGTAATTAATTTGCTAGAAGCCTCATAACTAACCTCAAAATTCATAGCTTCCAAAATGGCTCTAAAAGGGTAGTAGCTTTTACCATCTTTAATTAAAGGTTCTTGAGATAGGGGTAAAATTTCATCTTCTACCTGAATTCTTGTCCCAACATAAGGTATTTCCTCCTCCAATTCTTCAACAAATTCCTCTATAACTTCTTCAGTAATTTCATACTCAAATCCTAATGGCAAATTCTCTTCTAATGTAGCAAAATTTTCTTCAATTATAATTTCTTCCTCAAAATTTTCAGTTGCATATGTTAAAAATGGCATCGTTAATAATCCTAATGCTAAAGCAAAATTTCTATATTTGTTCATAATAATAATTCCTTTCATAAAGTTTATTTACCTTTGATTTTATAGGGTTAAAGTGATGTTCTTGTGATGATGAATTTAAAACTCATTAACTTATCACATGTATTTCACCCAAAAAACACATTTAAACTATATATTAAATTTATACTTAAATAAAACAAAGAAAGGGGATTGAAAAATGACTATCAATTCATTAAGTACTTATTCATCATCACTATTTAGTACAAGTAGTTTAAATACTACATCTGCAATTTCTGCTTATAGTGAGACTCAAACTCAAACTTCTAGCTGGTCTTCTGAAAGTGCAACTTTAGAGTTAAGCGAAGAGGGTAAAGCTTTATCACAGGGGGCAAAAAAATCTGATGGGCCACCACCACCACCACCTCCTCCATCTTCAACAAGCGAAGTAGAAGAAGAGGAAGAAACAACAGCTGATGATATTGTAGCATTGTTAGAAGAGATGGCAGAAGAAGCTGCTGAAGAAGAGGAAGAAACTGTAAATGCATTAGATTCTTTAATTCAAGCAACTCAAATTTTAAATGCATCTTTAACAGGAACTACAACAGCAGCAACATCAATCAATATTTCAGCATAATATAAAAAGGAGTGATTAATTTCACTCCTTTTTTGTTAATTTTGATGGTTTTTAGCCAAGTAGTAATGTTTGTTCGCAAGTCTACGTTTATTAAGTAGCAAATAACAATCACCAATCAAAGTATGAGTTCTTACCAAATCTGTAGAAAATTCCTTCCAACGCTCATAATATTCAATAGCTTTTGGATAATTTTTTAGTTTAAAATAACAATGTGCAATATATTCTAGGCAAAAATCAATATCTACATTAGTTTTTAAGGCACGATTTAAATAACCTATTGCGCTTACATAACTTTCTTCTGTATAATGAAGAAATCCCAAATCCCTTAATGCTTGAGGCTGAGATGGATATTCATCTATAATTTTACTATAGTAAAAAGAACTTTGTTTTAATAATCCAAGACCAGTGTAACACTTGGCTTGTAGCAATAGAAGTTCTAAATCAGTAGGTTCAATTTTTAGTGCAAGTCTTGAATAATCAAGGGCAAATTCGTATTCTTCAACATCAAAACATTCATGAGCATAATAACGATAATCTAAATCTGAACCACTAGATAATTCTAAATATAAGTTGGCCAAAATGCTAGGAACTTTAGATTCTTTCAAAATTGCCGTAAGATAATCAGATGAAAATTGAGAGCATTTTTGATAATTTTCGAGCAAGTGAGCAAATTCAACAATAGATAGATTATGATACAAATATGATAATTGCATTGTAAATAAATGGAGAAATTGTTCGTGTAAGTTAGCATTATAAAGAAAATCTAATTTATATACTAAAAACATAGGTTTGTTGGGACTAATTGTTAAGGCCAAATCAATATGTTCAAGAGCAGATTTAATATTATCTTGCTCAAGAAATTTTTGTGCTGAAGCTAAATATTCTTCTGCTAAATCTTCAGAAGATGTGTATTGTATATCCATAAAAGCAACTCCTTTATAACTATTTATCATATATTGTAATATAAAAAGATTGTTGTTACAATATTTGGATATATATTAAATGGTATACAATATTAACAAAAAGAAAGAGGTAATTATGAATTGGGAAGTAATAATATTACAAAATTTGCAAAGTGTAAGAACACCATTTTTAAATTCACTAATGCAATCGATAACCATTATGGCAGAGAGCATATTTATATTGTTAATAATAGCTATAATTTATTGGTGTTTGGACAAAAAAATTGGTACAAAAATAGCATGGATTGTTATTTTTAATGGGGTAGTTAATGGAGTAATCAAAAATATTATGAGAATGCCAAGACCTTTTGAACGGGGAGTGGTGTTACCTTTAAGAGTAGAAACAGCTACTAGCTATTCATTTCCTAGTGGTCACACCCAAACAGCCACAAGTTTTTGGACGAGTGCTGTATTAATTTTTAAAAGTAAATCGATGTTAATTATGGCAGTAATAATGAGCTTACTTACTGCATTTTCAAGGGTTTACTTAGGGGTTCACTGGCCAATTGATGTTTTTGCAGGATTAATTTTAGGAGCAGTTTGGGCAATAATTGCAGATAAAATATTTGACCCATATAAAGGATTTACAAAAATACATTTAATTTTAGCAAGTGTGATTTTTGGACTGACAATATTTTTACCCACAGGTCAAGATTTGGCAAATACTACTAGTTGTTTATTAGGATTAGTAGCAGGTTGCATAATAGAAAAAAAGTATGTGCAATTTGAAGAAAAATCTCCACCAAAACAACAATTTATAAAAATTTTCTTAGGAGTAATTAGTACTGGCATTTTGTATGCAGGGTTACAAAATATTTTACCAGAACTAAAAATATGTGAAATGATAATTAATTTAATAGTTATTATTTGGATTGTAGCTGGAGTTCCATATTTATTCAAAAAATTTTTAGCAACTAAATAATTCGATTGCATTAATTACATTAATAATGAAGAAACTACTTATTTTATCATTAAATTTATAATAAAAAATAGATTTTTGGTAGAACTAAGTAGTTTTTTAAAATATTATTTGTAAAAAAATCAAAAAAGGGCTTGACTTATTAAATTATATACTTCATTATTTCATGACTCGACATCACAAATGAAAAAAAATTGTTAGTTTTTTTTTTTTTTAATGTGACCTTGATTTTTTTATTGACACGTACAGTAGGAGAAGCAGTTGCTAAAAAACTTATTAAAAATAAAAATTTAGGCAATTGAAAAAAGTCTAATTGCAGGCTAGGTGAGAGGCCCTAGAGGGTATGCAGCCCTGTGCTGTTGCACACTTTGAACACTGTCTTGCTTTAGTGGCAATGGCTGCATCAACTAGGGTAAGACAGGGAGAAGGATTCAGAGAGTGAAAAAAAGGTCCAGCGAGTATGATTACCAAGTAAATTGGAAAGAACCACTCTTCACGGGGTTATATAAATAAATAAAGATAGCAGGTAGACAGAGTAGGAATGAGGGTAAGGTGTTGTCCCTGTTTAGGTCCACATCACTGACTAAGGCTGATAATGATGCTGTGTAATGAACACCAGGCTACAAAGGTAAAGTGGTGTAGGCCTATGAGCAGTTTGGTATAGTTTACATCCTGCAGGGACTGCTGATTAATTATCGATTCTTCTGGAAATAACAACTTCCAAGGATTCAGGATATGCTATATACCATATAGCATAATACCATAAATTGAAAGATTGTAGTTTCCATCCTGGACCAATACAGTTCAGGAAGGGCTGGCAGAAACTTTAAGAGCTAATTGTCAGCTGGATGAAACAGATTTAGTCACTTCAGTTTAGGACTTCAAGTATCTCATGCCCTTCAACAAATGAAACCAAGATGAAACAAGAGAATAATCGATGGATTAAGCTGCATCTGCAAATGCAGACAGCTGTATGACTGTCTTGGTAAAAATGGAAGCTGAGCCTGAAGTCTAAACTCTCCATTTACAAATCAATCTACATGTAAAACCTCACTTATGTTCCAGAGCTCTGGATGATGACCAAATGAAGAGTTTCCTTTGCAGGGTGACTGGGCTGACCCTCAGACATGAAGCAACTCAGCAGGGATTAGGAGCAAAATGGCTCCTCCTGCATTTTAAACTGAGCTAGTGGAGCCTTATGATTAGGATTCCTCCTTGCCCTCTTTCATCTCTGTGTAAGTATTCTGGGGTGGTCCAAACTTTAGGAGAACCCAGGGAAGATCCCAAATATATTGAAATATGATCTCTTATGCCATTTGACTTGAAAATGCCATGGGATACCTCAGACAGAGCTAGATGATTTGGCTAGGAAAAAGGGCTTATTAGCCACCTTGCTTAGCCTGCTACCAAGATGACCCATGTTTGTTATTTAAAGTGGATGGCTGGATCGAACAATAGAGGAGACTTGCCTCGTTCCCATGGCATATGTCACTGATGTAAACTATTTAAGGTCTGTAGGTACAACAGGCAGGTATTAAGGATTAGCAATGGAGGATTGCAACTGCAATATGATATTTGAGAGTAAAAGCAAAAGTATACAAAAAATGGTATGGGAAATTCTAAATGGTCGGGATTTCACTATGGA